>Ga0070741_10000521_pt1 | contig 137502 bp, 120 predicted proteins | sample Coa_R1_4_FD_66440 | JGI IMG/M metagenome (GOLD analysis project Ga0070741, IMG submission 66440) | Surface soil microbial communities from Centralia Pennsylvania, which are recovering from an underground coalmine fire - Coalmine... | ecosystem: Environmental > Terrestrial > Soil >... | reverse complement strand
CAGAACGCAGAACGCAGAACGCAGAATTGAGAACTGAGAATTGATGTGGCGCTTCGCGCGTCGCTCTTTCTAAATTCTTCATTCTGCGTTCTGCGTTCTGCATTTCGCTTTTCAAAGCACGCGAAAGAATCACCCACACTGAAAAGCCTGAGCCCCAGAAACCCCATCCCTTCACTTCAGGTATTTCGCGTACCAGTCGAGATACCGCTGATAGCGGTCGCGCACGTAGCTTGGCTTCGTGATGCCGTGGAACTGGCCGGGATAGATCACCAGTTGGGTGGGGACACCGAGTGAGCGGAGGGCCTGGTACATCTGCTCGCTGTTGAGAAGGGGAACGTTGAAATCCTTCTCTCCGCAGAGGAAGAGCGCCGGCGTCTTGATGCGATCGGCGTGCAGGAACGGACTCGAGATCTTCATCCAGACCTCGGGATGCTCCCACGGCTTGCCGAGCTCATATTCGTATTCGCGGATGTATTGATCGGTGCCGTAGCCGGCGAGGATGTTGGAGATCGATGCGCCGCTCGTCGCCGCCTTGAAGCGATGATCCTGCGCGATCACGTAGTTCGTCAGGATTCCGCCGTAGCTCCAGCCGCCGACGCCGAGGCGATCGGGATCGGCAAGACCCTTGGCGACGGCGGCGTCGACGGCGGCGAGAACGTCCTGCGCGTCGAGGTTGCCCCAGTCGGCCCAGATCGCTTTGGCGAAGGCCTCGCCGCGGCCGGAGGATCCGCGCGGATTCGCGCCGATGACGACGTAGCCATTCGTCGCGAAGAGCTGCCACTCGAAGTAGAAGCGGTGGGTGAACTGCGCCACGGGGCCGCCGTGGATGCGGAGGATCGCCGGATATTTCTTCGCCGCGTCATAGCCCGGAGGGAGGACGACGAATCCGTGAATGGCGGTTCCGTCCTTGCTCTTGAAGTCGAGCTCGCGCGTTTCGCCCAGCTTGTGCGCAGCAAGCCATGCGTCGTTGTGGTGCGTGATCTGGCGCCCGCCGTCGGAATAGAGCTCGGCAGGGTGGGTGCTGTCGGTGGTTAGGACGACCGTATGTCCGGCGGCATGGTCGTAGTCGAGGACCGTCGCTTTGCGGGGCTCGCCGAACGATACGAGCCGGTCGCGCTCGACGAGCGAGGTGAGGTGGCCGTCGATCCACTTCGGATGGGCGGGAGCTCCATCGGTCCTGATCGTGCTGACGTGACCTTCCAGATCGACAGTCGCGAGGTGATGCGGCGCGTAATAGATCAAGTGCGGATCGCCCCCCTGGATGAAGGCGATCTGTTTTCCATCGGGACTCCACGCCAGCGGGCTCTCGCTCTCCGGATCGTTGTCTTCGTACGGCGCACCGGTCAGTTGCCGGGCTGCCGCGCCCGGCTTCGCATCGATGACATACACATCCCAGTCGTTCGTCCGGTCGATGTCGTCGTGGCGCTTGCTGACGAAGGCGATCTTCGAGCCGTCCGGCGAGAAGGAGGGGAGTGCTTCGTTGTAGTCCCCCGGCGTCAGCACGTCGCTTTTCTTCGTCTCCAGATCGAGAAGGTAAAGATGTTGACGTTTGGTCGTGAGGTAGCCCTCTTTGTCCTGCTTGAACTGGAATCGCGTCACGACGATGGGAGGCTTCGTCTTTTCCTTGCCGCCCTTTTCTTCCGCGTCTTCCACGATCAGCGCGACATGCCTTCCATCGGGAGACCAGTCGTAAGCCGTGGCGCTCCCTTTGAAACCCGTGACTTTCTCAGGCTCGCCGCCGCGCAGATCGAGGATCCAGAGCTGATCGAGCTCGTCCTCCGAGCCGCGGCTGGAGAGAAAGGCGAGCCGCGTTCCGTCGTGGCTCCACTGCGGCGACCCCTCGCTCTCCTTGCCGAACGTGAGCTGCCGGTTCTGCTGGCCATCCCAGCTCGAGAGCCAGATGTGCGTCCGGCTCTTGTCATCCTCGAGCGAGATTTCGCGGACCGTGTAAGCGATCCAGTTGCCGTCCGGCGAGAGGCTCGGCGAGCCGACGTCTTTGATCCCGGCGAAGTCCGCAGGGGTGAGCTGCGCGAAGGCGGGAAGAGCGAGGAGGAGGAGCAGCGCGATTCGCTTCATGCCGCGAATCGTAATCGTTCCCGGCGTTCCCGCGGCGTCGCGATATTGCTACGATGCCCTCGATGCGTCCGGCCGCGCTCCGCGCCACGTTGATCTTTGCTGCGGGGCTGCTGCTGCGCCTCATCGTGCTGTTCCAGTTGCGGGCGATGCCGTTGTTCCGCACTCCGCAACTCGACGCGCTCGAGTATCTCGATTGGGCTCTCGCGATCGCGCGAGGGCACTTCTGGCACGGCGCCGCGCCGATTCATGGTCCCGGATATCCGCTGTTCGCAGGGCTCGTGCTGTGGCTGACGCAGGAGTCGGTGCTGATTCTGCAAATCGTGCAGAGCGTCGCCGGCGCGCTGACCGCCGTGGTCCTCTTCGATATCGGCCGGCGCATGTACGGGCTGCGATGCGGCACCGTCGCCGGCGTTCTCTACGCGACGTACGCTCCGCTGCTCCTCGTCGAGACCTCATTGCTGGCCGAAGGCCTGCTCATCACGCTGATCACCGTCGCGGTGTGGCTCGTCGTGCTGCCGCAGACGAAATTCCGCATCTTCCTTTGCGGCGTCGCGATCGGGTTCGCGGTGATCACACGTCCGACTGCGCTCCTATTTCTGCCGCTGCTCGCGCTCTTCATCCGGCCTCGCAAGTGGGTCGCGCTGTTCGCGCTCAGCGCCGCGTATCCCATCGCGCCGGTGCTCCTGCAGTCATGGCTCGTGACGGGCCATGTCGTGTTGGTGCAGTCGCGTGGTGGTGCGAACCTCTACGTAGGAGACTCGCCGATGCTGGCCGGATATCGATGGCCGCATCCGTCGGGCCGGCTTCGCGAGGCGTTGCACGGCGGCGTGATGCCGGGCGGTTCGTTCGACCGCTTTCATGGCGAGGCGTGGCGCGCCGGCATCCGCGACTCCGCGAAAGAAGAGCATTTCTTCGTGCAGAAGACGCTGGACGAGATCAGGAGTCATCCGCTGGCGTTCGTCCGTCTGATGGCGGCGAAGACGATCTGGTTTTTTCAGGCGGATGAAGTGCGGGACAGCGCGAACATCCACTTCTTCGCGCTGGGCTCTCCCGTGCTGCGCTACGGCCCCGGCTTCGGAGTGACGTTCGCACTCGCGGCCGCCGGAGTGTTCGTCGCCTTTCGCGAGAAGAGGATCTCGTGGCTGCTCGCCGGCTGGATCGCGATCTTCGCTGCGACGTCGATCGGTCTGATCATCGGCATGCGCTATCGGCTTCCGGTCGTACCGCCGCTGATGATCTTTGCAGGTCTCGCGATGAGCGCGCGATGGTGGCGTCAGGCGACAGTCGTCGCACTTCTTGCCTTTGCGGTTGCGCATCTCTGGATTCATGAACCGAGTCACGTGCTTGCGGAGGAGTACGCGATGACCGGGTTGTCCGAACGGCGGGAGGGTCATCTCGACGCGGCGCGCGCGACGGCGCTTCGCGCGGTGCGGCTCGACGCGTCGTCATCGCTCACGTGGCTGGCGCTGGGAGACATCGAGTTTTCGCGCAGAGACGCAGCGGCAGCGGAGACCGCGTGGCGGCGCGCATTGCTCGCCGATCCGATGACGTCCGCCGCCTGGGCCCACCTCGGGCTCGCGGCCGTGGAACGCCACGACTACAACGCCGCGGAGCGTGCGTTCATCCAGGCGATCTCCATCCGGCCTGACACCGAGCCGTTGATGAACCTCGCGAGTCTCTATCTGCTGGAGAATCGTTTCGATGCGGCCCGCGCGACGGTTGCCGAGGTGTTGCGGCTCACCGATCGTAATCCCGCGGCATACGTGCTCCTCGCGCGTGCCGCGCTGGGGCAGAACGATCGGCGGACCGCAGTGGAAGCCACGCGCAGCGCCGCCGATCTCGCGCCGGAGTCGCCTGACGTCGCGCACCTGAAGGCGATGCTCGGGATTCCCTAATTCATATGATCGTTCATCACGACGCCATCCCGGATCTCCACTACTCGTGACGCGCGCTTCGCCAGCGCCGGATCGTGCGTGATGATCACGAGCGTGCGCCCCTGCTTCCACAGCTCGTTGAAGATCGACATGATGTCGCTGCCGGAGCTCGTGTCGAGATTTCCCGTCGGCTCGTCGGCGAGGATGATCGCCGGATCCATCGCCAGCGCGCGTGCGATGGCGACGCGCTGCATCTGGCCGCCGGAGAGCTCCGTAGGCTTGTGATCGACACGGTCGCCGAGCCCGACTTTCGTCAGCAGATCCCTCGCACGTTCCCGCCGCTCGCGCACGGGAACGCCTCCGAACAGCATCGGCATCTCGACGTTTTCCTGAGAGCTGATGTGCGGAAGGAGATTGAAGTTCTGAAAGACGAAGCCGACGCGCCGGTTGCGGATCTCCGCCAGTTCATCGCGCGTCACTCCGGCGACGTCGTCACCTCCCAGCTCATACGAGCCTGCCGTCGGCGTATCGAGACAGCCGAGAAGATTCATGAGCGTCGATTTGCCGGAGCCCGACGGGCCGACGATCGCGACCATCTCGCCCTTCCTGATCTCGAGATCGACGCCTTTGAGCGCTTCGACCTTCACCTTGCCGGTGTCGTACACCTTGCGGATGCCCGACATGTGAATGATCGATCCGTTGCGGTTCATGCGAGTCTCCTATTCATAGCGCAGCGTTGCCGCGGGATCGATCGAGGCTGCGCGGCGAGCAGGGAAGTAGCCCGCCAGCACGCCGATCAGCCCGAGGATGCAGGACGTGAACATGCCGATCTGCAGCGACAGCGTCGGCCGCCCGAGGAACGAGAGCACTTTGTTGTGCTCGATGTCGATGAAGCTCATCGAGGCGACGAGCAGCGTGGCGATGGTCATCCCCAGCGCGCCGCCGACGAGCGTGTAGGTGAGCCCTTCGAGCACGAAGGGTACGATGATCCAGCGCCGCTTCGCGCCGAGCGCCATCTTCACGCCGATCTCGCGCGTCCGCTCCTTCACCACCGCGTACATGATGTTCGCCACGCCGACGCCGCCGATGATCAGCGTGAGCGCGCCGACGATGCCGAGAAAGAGCTGAATGCCGGTGAGGATGTTCTTCGTCACCTGGGAGCTCTTCACCATGTCCCAGGTGTGCATCGCGTGGTCGTCGCCGGGGTCATAGCCGTACTTCGGTCCGAGCACTTCGTTCAGCTTTCGCAGCTCGGCCTTCATCTGTGCGGGATCCTGGACTTCGATCACGAGCTCCTGCAGGACCTCGCGGCTGAACTGCGCGCGGAACGTCGACATCGGAATGACGGCATGATTCGAATCGGGCCCGCCGTACATCCCCATCTGCGTCTTGTGCTGCATGACACCGATCACGAGATATGGCGAGTTGGCGATGAGCAGCGTCTTGCCGACGGGATCTTCATGGCCGAAGAGATCCTTCGCGACTTCGTCGCCGAGGAAGATGACGCGACGGCGCTGCGCTTCGTCCTCGTCGTTGAAGAAGCGTCCGCCCGCGACCGGGTAGTGTTTGCGCGACTCGCCATACGATGGATTCGTGCCGATGATGCGGAGGTTTTTCACGGTGCGCCCGTACGTTGCCGGCCGCCACGTCTGCATCTCGCCGTGCACGGCGCGCAGCTCCGGCATGCGCTCGCGGATCCAGTCGATGTCGCCGGCTCGAACGTGAATCGCGCGGCCGGCGGGGAGGCCTTTGTAAGTCTTCGACGTCTCGCCCGGCCAGATCACGGCGAGGTTCTCGCCCGTCGAGCGGCGGTTCCTGTCGAGCTGCCGCTTCAATCCTTCGCCGAACGCCAGCAGCATCAGGATCGCGACGGTGCCCCACGCGATCGCCGCGATCGTGAGATACGCCCGCTTCTTCTGCAGACGCGCCGAACTGGCGAAGAGGGTGGAGATGATGGTGAGGTCGCTCATGATCCGGTCTCGTGGTTGCGCGGGCTCGCGGGCTCGCGGTGGTTCGCTCCTTCGGCCTTTCCCGCGAGCCCGCGAGCCCGCGTATCCGCGTAACCAGTCATAGTTTCATTGCCACCACAGGATCGAGCCGCGCGGCGTCGCGCGCGGGGAAATAGCCGGCGATCAATCCGACCAGGCCGAGCGCGGCGGCCGTCAGCAATGCCACGGCCGGCGACACTTCGGGATGGCCTACGAATTCCTCTGCCGCTTTCGGGAAGATCGAGCAGATGCCGATCGAGATCGCGAATCCGAAGGCACCGCCGATCGCCGTGACGAGCATCGTCTCAACCAGGAACTGCATCAGGATCCAGCGCTGCTTCGCACCGAGGGCCATCTTGATGCCGATCTCGCGCGTGCGCTCTTCCACCACCACGTTCATGATGTTCGATACGCCGATGCCGCCCACGATCAGCGTCAGCACGCCGATGATTCCGAGGAAGGTGTTGAACGCGAGCATGAAGTTGTCGAAGAACTTGAACTGATCCGTCGTGTCCCACGCCGCCAGCGCTTCCTTGTCGGAAGGATCGAAGCGCAGCTTGTGCGCGAGTGCGGTGCGCACCGCGTCGATCGTCTTCTTCGTGTCCGCCGCGGACGGCGGCTGGAAGATGAGATCGTCGATGTACTTCTCGCCGGTGAGCGCGCGATACGTCGTCACCGGGATGAACATCTTCTGGTTGTCGGGGCCGTTGTAGTTGGAGTCCTGCGCCTTCTTCTTCAGCACGCCGATGACGAGGAAGGGCGACTGGTTGACGAGGATCGTCTTTCCGACGGGATCGATCGTGCCGAAGATGTCGGCCGCGAGCTTGTCGCCGAGGAAAGCGACGCGGCGCTGGTCGCGGACGTCGAGAGCGTCGATGAAACGGCCGCCGGGCGAAGGGACCTGATTGCGCATGCTGCCGTAGACATCGTTCACGCCCGCGGTGTCGACGCTGATCGTCTTCGCGTTGTACTCGACGCGCAGGTTGTTCTCGTATTCGCCGCAGATGCCTTTCAGCTCGCGCACCTGCGCCTGGATGTAGGCGACGTCTTCGTCGGTCATCCGGAGCTTGCGTCCCTTTCCGAGGCCCTGGAAGGGGATGGACGTTGCGCCCGGCCAGGCGATGACGATGCGGTCGCCGAGGCCCGCGGTCTGCACGATGAGGTGCTGATGCAGCCCGTTGCCGAAAGCGAGCATGAGGCTGATCGCCACGGTCCCCCAGACGATTCCGAAGATCGTCAGAAACGTACGGAGCTTCTCTGCGCGAACATCGCGGAGGAGCTGGGCGAGGACGTCGTGGATGGTGATCATGATGTGGTCACGCGGGCTCGCGGGTACGCGGGCTCGCGGTGCTGCGCTGCTTCAGGTCTACCCCGAGCCTGCGCTCCCGCGTGCCCGCGCAACCAGTTACGAAATCTCCTTCGGCGGCCGCTCGACGACCTTCTGACCCTTCGTCAGTCCCGACACGACTTCGACGTTCAGGCCGTCGCTGATGCCGGTCTTGATCTCGAGCTTCTTTGGCGTTCCCTTCGGGTCGTCGCTCCGCACTTCGACGGTGGCTTTCTTCCCTCCGTCTTCGAACGTGACGAGGCGCTCGGGGATCGTCAGCACATCTTTCTTTTCTCGGATGATCACGTCGGCGTTCGCCGAGTAGCCGGCGCGCAGCGTGATTTGATTCGACTTGTCGAGCTCGACTTCGACATCGAAGAGCGTGGCGCCTTCCTTCTGCTGCGCCTGCGGTGCGATGCGCGAGACTCTGCCGGTCACGACGTCCGTCGGCAATGCGCCGACTTTGATCCGCGTCGTCATCCCGACGGCGAGCTTGCCGACATCGATCTCGTCGACGGTGCCTTTGAAAATGAGATCGCTCATGTCGGCGACGGTCGCCATCTCGGTGCCGGGCTGATACGACGTGAGCGGCACGATCGGATCGCCGGGATTCACGGAGCGGGTGAGGATCGTGCCTGCCGCCGGCGCACGGATGATCGACTCGGTGCCGGCGCTGGTTAGACGGCCCTTGCGCGTGAGATCGCGATCCTGTTCCGCCTTGGTCAGCGCGACTCTCGCCAGCTCGTACGATTCCTTGCGCGCGTCGACGTCGGACTTCGGCATCACGCCCGACTTCGACAGCTCGACGGCGCGCTGGTAATCCGCCTCCGCTTTCCGGAAGGAAGCGGCAGCGGAGTCGACGCGGCGATCGACTTCCGTGACCTCGAGCGGCGTGGGATCCGGCGCGATCTCGAACAGCGGATCGCCGGCATGCACCGTGTCGCCGACCTGCACCAGCGCGCGGCGCACGATGCCGGAGATCTTCGACTTCACCTGAAATTTCTGCCGCGGCTGAATCTGCCCGACCGCGACCGCCTTCTCCACGATCGAGCCGCTCGTGACGGAAACTTCCTTCAGACCGTCATCCGCTTTCCGGCCGTTGCGCGCCCAGGCGTAGACGCCTGCACTGCCACCTGCAATGAGAACGAGTGCAACGAGAACGATCCCTAGCTTGCGCATATCTCCTCTGACGCTGGGAGATACGCAAAGTTAGGGATTGGGTTGCATGTAGGACAGGCGCCCTCGCCTGTCGAGTGTGTACGACAGGCGCCCTCGCCTGTCGGAGATGGGAGGGACAGGCGAGGGCGCCTGTCCTACACTCACTCCTCCCGTTCCTTGGCGATTCGCTGCACCCACTCGGGGACCTGGGGATCGGTTTCGAAAACGGCCTCGTCCATTCCTTTCGTCACGCCCCAGCGCTCGATCCAGCCGACGCCGCCGCCGAGCCATTCGTCGGGCGACGCGTAGGCGGAGTCGCTCATCGCGTTCTCGAGCGTGACGAAGTCGTAGCCGCGTGCGCGCATCATCGAAGCGAGCTCGTCGAACGTGTCGGCGTTCAATTTCGAAGCGTGGAGCAGCAGGATCTGCGGGATGTCGCGGCCGAATACGAGGCGCGACTCATGCTCGGCCCAGTCGAAACGCTGCCGCATGTAATCGATGTAGGCGCGGCGGATTGCGGGACGCTGCCACCACGAAGCGATGTCGTACGCTGCGTCGAAGATCCAGTCGGAATCGTCGATCGTCACCGGAGCGACGAGGTAGCCGCTCCGCGCGAGGAAGCGATCCACCTCGTCGCGCGATTCGCGCGTCTTGCCTGTCTCGAGGTAGGGATGGCGGAACCAGACCGGCGCGCGGCCGAGAACGCGCGTGGTGATCGCATCCCCCCGCGCGATATCGCACGTGAAATCCTCGGCGCCATCTTCATCGAGCTCCATGTGCGACCAGGTGTGATTTCCGAGATCGAATCCCATCGCGTGCCACTGCTCGAGCAGGGCAGCGCGGCGAGGATCATCGGCGACCTTGACCTCGTTCACGAATCCGGTTGCCGGCACATGCGCCTTCTGCAATCGACTCAGGAGCTCGCGAGTGATCTCGGTTTGCCGGGCGAGGGAGTGCAGGTCGTCATCGACATCGGGCACATCGTCGAATGTGACTGCGACTTCGCGCGCCGTGAGCGGCGCGGCGAGGGCGAGGATGAGGAGCAGGCTGAGAATCATGATGCGGATTTGTTGCAACGTTCTCGCCGGGCGCTTGAGTAGACTGCCCGGGCCTATTGCCCGCTGCCTGAAAAAGGGGTGCCGATTGAAGAAAGCTCTCATCATCACTCTGCTCGCGTTCACCGCCATCGCGAAGGACGCTCCGAAGCCGAAGCCATTCGATCCCGCCGAAGACATCAATAAACCGCGTGCCGATGCGCGGCATGTGATGTTTACGACTGACGAGGCCACATGGTCTTCCGTCGATCTTTCCCCCGACGGCCAGACGCTCCTCTTCGACCTCCTCGGCGACATCTATACGGTGCCGGTCGCAGGCGGGAAGGCGAAGGCCATTACGAAGGGGCCGGCGTGGGATTACCACCCGCGCTACTCGCCGGACGGCAGGACGATCGCGTTCACCACGGATCGCAGCGGCATCGAGAACGTCTGGCTGATGGATGCCGATGGCTCGAATCCGCGGGCGCTGACGCAGGAGAAGGGCTTCTACATCCGCTCCGCGGCGTGGTCGCCCGATGGCGCATTCATCGTCGCGCGGAAAGAGGATGCGCGGCGCGGCGGCATTCCTCCGCAGGAGCTGTGGATGTGGAGCATCTACGGCGGCTCCGGCGTGAAGCTCACCTCGAGCGATGAGATCAACAACGCGGCCGGGCCTGTCTTTTCGCCGGACGGCCGCTTCATCTATTTCGCCGCGCGCCAGCGGCGCTTCAGCTACACGCCCGATCTCAGCAACGGGCTCTGGGCGATCATGCGCTACGACCGGCAGAACGGCGACACGAAGCAGTTGACGTCGGGCATCGGCGGCGCAGCCCGCCCGGCGCTCTCGCCCGATGGGCACACGTTGTTCTTCGTCAGCCGGCGCGATGCCGATACGGATCTCATCGCGCGCAACCTCGACAGCGGCGCCGAGCGGATTCTCGTCGCGAAGACGACGCGCGATGAGCAGGAAGGCTTCACGGCGATGGACGTCTGGCCGAACTACGCGGTCGCGCGCGACGGAAAGACGATCTACTTCTCGAATCACGGCAAGCTTGCGCGGCTCGACATCGCGAGCGGCAACGTCACGAACATTCCGTTCACCGCGGACGTCGAGCAGTGGCTGGCGCAGCGCGTCGCGTTTCAGGATCGCGTGGAGAGCGGTCCCGCAGTTCATGCGCGCATCCTCCGCTGGACCTCGCAGACGCCGGACGGCAAGGCTGTCGTGTTCGATGCATTCGGCCGGATCTGGGCGCAGGCGATCGAGAACGGGAAAGCGGTTGGTTCTCCGCGCCGCCTGACGCCGGACGATGCCTCGCTGCCGGCGCGCGAGTATTCGCCGGCAGTCTCGCCGGACGGCAAGTGGGTCGCCTACGTCACCTGGTCGGACAGGAACTTCGGCGACGTCTGGCGCGTGCCGTTCAACGGCGGCGCACCGCAGAAGCTGACAAAGATCTCCGGCCACTACGCGAACCCCGAGTGGTCGCGCGCCGGCGACAAGCTCGCGATCATTCGCGGCAGCGGACTCGAGTTGCGCGAGCGCCAGCCCGAGGAAGAGGAGACGTTCGACATCACCTGGATGCCGTCGGGAGGCGGCGATCTCCAGTACGTAACGACGGTGAACATCGCCGATACCTTCCGCTTCCATCCTCAGGCGTGGTTCAACGCGGACGGCACGCGTCTCTTCTATCGCGATTTCATCAAGCCGGCGAAACCCAACGACGATCCGAAGAACGATCTGATCTCGATCCGCCTCGACGGCACCGACCGGAAGGCGCTGCTCCGCTTCCCCGCGATCGGTGATCTCAACCCGTCACCCGACGAGAAGTGGATCGCCTTCACCTCGCGCGACAACGTCTACGTCACGCCGTTTCCGAACGTGCTGATGAAGGAGCCGCCTGCAGTCTCGTTAAAGGAAGGCGCAGTGCCGGTGTGGCGTCTTTCGGAAGAGGCGGGCGGCTACGTCGACTGGGCCGACGGCGGCAAGACGATCACCTGGAACCTCGGCAATCAGTTCCATCGCCTGCCGCTCGCCAACGCGCTGGCGTTCGTCGAAGAGCAGCGGAAGAAGGCCGAGAAGAAAGATGATGCGAAGAAGGACGACAAGAAGCCGGACGAAGAGCCGAAGCTGAAGGTGCCGAAGTCGGAGTCGATCGTCATCGATCTCTCGATGCCGCGCCCCGCTCCTTCCGGCACGACGATCATCCGCAACGCGCGCGTGATCACGATGAAAGGCGACGAAGTTCTCGAGCACGCCGATGTGATCGTGACGAACGATCGCATCACCGCGGTCGGAGCGAATCTCAAGGCGCCGGATGGTGCGAAGGTGATCGACGGCGCGGGCAGGACGATCATGCCCGGCATCATCGACACGCATGCGCACATGCACTACGCGAACTACGAGCTCTATCCCGAAGCGAAATGGGAGTACCTCGCGAATCTCGCGTACGGCGTGACCACCGTGTACGACCCTTCCGCGCCGTCGCTCGATGTCTTCTCGCAGGCGGAGATGGTGGATGCCGGACTGATGACGGGACCGCGCGTCTATTCGTCGGGCGACGTGCTGTTTGGCGGCGCGCAGACGGACATCTTCGCCGAGGTGAACGATCTCGATGATGCGAAGCGGCAGGTGCGGCGCATGAAGGCGTACGGCGCGCGCATGATCAAGGTCTACCAGCAGCCGGGGCGCTCGCAGCGCATCTACTTCGCGGAGGCCTCGCGCGGAGAGCACATGCTGCTGACCGCGGAAGGAGCGGGCGAGCTCGCGACGGATCTCACGATGGCGCTCGATGGCTTCACCTCGTTCGAGCACTCGCTGCCGGTGGAACTGGGCAACGACGTCGTGCAGCTGGTTGCGAAGTCGCAGACGTATTACACGCCGACGCTGATCGTCTCGTACGGCGGGCCATGGGGCGAGGAGTATCTCTGGCAGTCGCTCCTGAATCTGCACGACGATCCGAAGCTGCGCCGCTTCACGCCGCACTTCGTGATCGATGCGAAGTATCGCCGTCACGCGTGGATCGAGCCGTCGGAGTATCAGTTCCCGACGGTCGCGCATGGCGCGATGCTCGTCGCACGCGCCGGCGGCAACGTCTCCATGGGTGCACACGGACAGGTGCAGGGGCTCGGGCCGCACTGGGAGATCTGGGCGCACGCCGGCGAGAACGCGCCGAAAGGATTCGCGATGACGCCGATGGAAGCGATCCGCGCGGCGACGATCGCGGCCGCCGGAAAGATCGGCTTCGCCACGGATCTCGGATCGATCGAAGCCGGCAAGCTCGCCGACTTCATCGTGCTCGACGCGAACCCGCTCGACGACATCCACAACACGAACACCGTGCGATGGGTGGTGAAGAACGGCGTGCTGTATGACGGGGAGACGTTGAAGGTGCAGTAGAGGGTCACGCGGATGCGCGGGCTCGCGGGCACGCGGTCGAGGAAGAACCGACACCGCGAGCCCGCGTAACCGCGAGCCCGCGCGACCCCGGTAATCACGCCTCCAGCGCCGGCCTCGACGACGTCGATTCCTGCGAGACGACTGCGGCGGCGGCGACGCCGTTGCGGCCTGCGCGTTTCGCCGAGTAGAGCTGTTGATCGGCGGCGATCATCAGCGATGCGGCGTCGGCAGAGCCGGCGACTGCGGTGGCCACGCCGATGCTCACGGTGACTACGGTCGACGCCGATGAGTGTCCGTGCTGGATCGCGAGATTCTCGATGCGGCGCCGCAGCCGTTCGGCATGCGTCGTCGCGATCGCGAGATTCGTGGCCGGCAGCACCGCCACGAACTCCTCGCCGCCGTATCGCGCGACGAAATCCGTTGCGCGCTGCAGCGCTCCCTGCAGCGCGGCTGCGACCCGCTGCAGAACGACGTCGCCGGCGGCATGACCGTGATGATCGTTGTACGCCTTGAAGTGATCGACATCGATCATCATCACGGAGAACGGCGTCCGGTTGCGCGCTGCGCGGCGCCATTCGTTATCGAGACGGTCATCGAAGTAGCGCCGGTTGGGGATGCCCGTCAGCGGATCGAGCATCGACATCTCGCGCACCGAGGTGTAGAGGCGCGCATGATCGACGGCGACCGCCGCCACGCGCGCGAATGCCATCGCGGCTTCGGCGTCCTTCTGGTCGTACGCATCCTGCTTGTGGCTGTCGATGCTCATCGCGCCGATGATCTTGTTGTGCACGATGAGAGGGAGGCCGAGGACTGTGCGAACGGCGGCGAAATCGATGTCGTAGGGCCAGATGTCATCCGCCTCCGGCAGGTGAAGAATCACCGGCTCGGGAGAGGTTGCCAGCCGGCGGTTGTAGCCGTGAGTAGCGAGATCGCGAACGCGTCCGACTTCATCCTGCGAGTGGCCGTGGACTGCGAGGACCCGCATCGCATCGCCTTCGAGGAGCTGGATGCTGCCGGCGTCGAAGTCGAGAACGCCGCGAAGGTTCACCATGATGCGTTCCAGTGTTTCGTTGAGGTCGAGACTCTCGGTGATCTCCCGGCCCGCCTGCTGCAGCCGCTCGTTGAGCAGGCGCGCGCGGCGCTCGGCGTCGTAGAGACGCGCATTGCGGATCGGCGCTGCGACCTGCGCCGCGGCCGTCGTGGCAAGCATCGCCTCTTCGTCGGTGAACCTGCGCCGCGGATCGTCGGTGTGAATGTTGATCGTGCCGATCACGTCGGAGTGGGTGATGATCGGCGCGACCAGAACGCTCTGCGCCGAAAGAGCGCGCAGTGCGTCTCGCGTCGCCTCCAGCATCGGACTGGTCTGCGCCTCAGGCACGATCAGCGGGCGCCTCGTGCGTGTCACGATCGCGCACGCCGCACCCTCGGTGAACGGAATCCGGAGGCCGAAGACGGCGGAGGGAACGGGACGCGTCGCACGGCAGGCGACGATCTCCAGCGCATCCTGCTTCTCGTCGATGAGCGCGATCATGCAGCCCGATGCGTTGAAGAGCGTGAGCATCTCGCCGGCGGCCGTGTCGAGCATCGGCGCCACTTCCGGCGTCATGGTGACGGCCTGCGTCAGCCGGTTCAGCGCGGTGAGAGTGGCCGCGTTCTCCAGCGCGTCACGCTGTGCATCGGTGAGCGCGACTGTGAAGCGTCGCCGGCTGCGCTGCACGATGATCGCGGACGTCACGCAGTACGTCGTGACGATCGCAATCATGATCGTGCGGAAGATGATGAGTGAGGTCGCCAGCGGCCGCTCTTCCACGACGCGGACGAACAACAGCATCGCCAGATAGAAAAGCGTCGCGAGCACGCCGGAGACCGCTGCCCGCTTCGCGTTCGTGTGCGTCTGATTCCAGACGGGAATGAGCAGGAAGGCAAAGAGCCAGCTGTGCTCCGCGCCTGATGCGTAGACGACTACCGTGCAGACCGCGAGGTCGCCGACGTGAAAGGCCCAGGCCGCTCCGGGGTGACGGCGGAGCAGGAGAACGGAGAGAGCGCCGTAGCCGAGGAGAAATGCGGTCACGACCGCGAACGGCGCGATCGCGAAGCTGCGCAACACGTAGATGTTGTGCGCCGCGATAGCCAGCGCGCCCATGATGCACGCACCGAGACGCACAAGCGGGACACGAATGCCCTGCGTCGAATCGTCATGCTGCGTCACGTGGTGAAGCACGGGAGGACCGTTCCATGATTGTACGCCTCCGTGCGACGATGGGCCCCGATCCAGGCCGTCCCATGTGCCTCATCATCGTCGCGCACCTCGTGCACAGGAGCTTCCCGCTGGTCATCGCCGCCAATCGCGACGAAGACCATCTGCGTCCCTCGCGTGCGGCCCATGCATGGGACGAAGCGCCGGATGTCTTCGGCGGGCGCGATCTTCTTGCCGGCGGGAGCTGGCTCGCGATTCGGAAGAACGGCAGATGGGCCGCGGTCACGAACATGCGCGGCTCTGCGAAGAGCGCGGACCATCGTTCGCGCGGTGCGCTCGTCTCCACCTTCGTCCTCGGAAATCGCTCGCCGATCGACTACGCGTCGTCGGTCGCGCAGGAGGCAGAGCTCTATGCCGGCTTCCATCTGCTCGCCGGCGTCGCGGGCGAATCGCTCGCGCATTTCGCCAGCGGCATGGATGCCGCGCGCGAGTTGCCGCCCGGCATTCACGGTGTCAGCAACGGCAGCCCCGGAGCGCAATGGGTGAAAGTCGAGAAGGGCGTGCAGGCGATGCGCGCCGCGATGGAGCGGGAGGAGATCGTGACGCCGCTCCTCACGTTTCTCGCGACGCCTTCGCCGGGCGAGCCGCTCGAGCGGAGCATCTTCGTGACCGGAGAGCGCTATGGGACGCGGTCGTCGACCGTGATCACGGCGGGCGCCGACGGCATTCGCTTCTTCGAGCGGGGATGGGAGAGCATGGGCCGGCGTGGTCCGGGAGTTGCTGAACAACTCGCCTGATGACATTCAGGCATGGAGTCGCGGCAGGCTTGCTGCTCATTCTCTCTGCGTGTCACAGAGACGAAGAGAAGGACACGCGGGACAAGCTGCGCTCATGGCGAAGCACCCTCGAGCTGGTGCGCCTGCAGCGTGAGCAGCACAACGTTCCCGCCGTGTATGCGAAGCAGGTCGTTGATCAGGCGATCGACGACGTCTCGAAGGAATTTAAGAAGCCACACGAGCGCGCGACGCGTGAGGAAGGGGAGCGTGTTCTGGCGCTCGCCGCAAAACAGCGATGAAGAAGAAAGACCTCATGAACCTGACGCTCGGAATCATCACGAGCATCGGCGGCTTTCTCGAGGTCGGATCGATGGCGACTGCCGCGACCGCGGGAGCGCTCTTCGGCTACAAGCTGCTCTGGGCGATCTTCTTCTCGACTCTCGGCCTGATCTTTCTGATCGAGATGTCGGGCCGGTTCGCCGCGGTGTCGAAGCGCGCGCTCGCCGATGCCGTCCGCGAGCGCTTCGGCTTCGTCTTCACCATCGTTCCCCGCCTGCTGGAAGTGCTCGTCAATCTGCTCGTTCTCGCGGCGGAGATCGGCGGCGTCTGCCTCGCCATCAAGCTGGTGACAGGCTGGCCGATCGTTGCACTCGCGATTCCCATCGCGCTCCTGCTCTGGCTCGTGATCTGGTTCGGCACGCTCTCCTGGATCGAGAACTCCACCGCGATTCTCGGTCTCATGACGATCGCATTCGTCGTCGCCGCGTGGAAGCTGCATCCCGATCCGCACGAACTGCTGAGAGGTTTCGTCCCGTCGCGGCCGTCGGAGGGAGCCGCGAAGTACTGGTTTCTTGCCGTGAGCATCGCCGGCTCGACGATCTCGCCTTACATGTTTCACTTCTACTCGTCCGGCGCCGTCGAGGAGAAATGGGATGAGGAGAGCCTGACGTCGAACCGGCTGACGGCGATCGGCGGAATGGGTTTCGGATGCCTGATGTCGATCGGAGTGCTGATCGTCAGCGCGCGCGTATTTCTTCCGCTGCACATTCAGGTCGATTCGTACGAGCAACTCGCGGTGGTGCTCTCGCCCGTGCTCGGCCGCTGGGGATTCCCGCTGTTCGCCGGCTCACTCGGCGTCTGCTGTTTCGGCGCCGCAGCGGAGCTCGCACTGTCGACCGGCTATCTCATCGCGCAGACCTTCGGATGGAACTGGGGCGAGGACCGCAGGCCGCTGGAGGAAGCGCGATTTTCGGCGACGTACTCGATCGTGATCGTGCTGGCCGCGGTGATCATGACGACTGGTCTCGATCCGTTGAAGCTCACGCTGTTCTCGATGGCGCTGACCGCGGTGATTCTTCCGGCGGTCATCGTGCCGTTTCTTCTGCTCGTCAACGATGAGCACTATGTCGGCAAACACGTCAGTGGCTGGATCGGAAACACAGTCGTGGTGATCGTGGTGCTCGTCGCGTCCGTCATCGCGCTCGTGGCCATCCCGCTCGAGCTGGCGGGAGGGAGTTGAGATGAAGCTGGTGCGCGACGTTCTCGACAAGCAGATCCGCGGCCGCGACGGCGAGAAGCTGGGGAAGGTCGACGGCATCATTCTGGAGCTGCGCGAAGGGGAGCCGCCGCGCGTCGCGTATCTCGAGCTCGGATCGGCGACGATGGCGCGCCGCATCAGCCGGCGCCTGGAGCGATGGGCGATCGTGCTGAACCGAAAGCTCGGCGTACGGAGGCCGCGTTATCGCATCGCGTTCGATCGCGTCCTCGCCTACGAGGTCGATGTGAAGGTCGACATCGACACGAGAACGTCACCGGCGTTCGCATGGGAGCGCTGGTTTCGCGATCACATCATCCGCAGGATTCCGCCAGGATGAAACGGCAACTCCATCTCGAGCTCCTGCTCGGCCGCGAAGTATTCAAGGCGGATGGCGAAAAGGCCGGACGCATCGAAGAAGTTGTTGCGGAGCAGCGCAACGGAGAATGGATCGTGAAGGAGTTTCTGATCGGAACGTTCGGAGTGATGGAGCGCTTTTCCATCCATCATTTCGGCAGCACGATCCTTCGCCGCCTCGGCGCCAAGGGCGCGAGCCCCAGCGCGCAACGCGTCAAGTGGAATGATCTCGATCTGAGCGATCCCGATCGTCCTCGCCTGAAGTCATGAGCAGCGCGCACTCGGCCGGAATCCGCCAGCCGCCTTCGGACTCCGGCGGGGGAGTCCCCGCACCGCCGTAAGCCGGCGCATTCGTCGAGAGGACGAGCTTCCATTGCCTGCCGGCAGGAGGCGCGAGCAGCGGTTCGGGCACCGTGTCGAGGCGCAGGTCGCGCCCGAGGTTCACGATGAGGAGACGCTCGGGCCAGCGGAGGAGAAGTGCATCGGGACCGAGGACCGCAGTGCCGGCTAACGATTCGCTGCATCGCAGGCGAAGGAGATCGCGATGCAGCTCGACGACGACGCGATTTCGCTCGCGCTCGCCGAAGTCGAGCTTGCAGCGCTCGAACGTCTCGCGCGCATGCGGCGGCGCGAGCGGATGCTCGCCGGTGGCGATGCTGGGGAATTGCTGGAGAAATTCGCGGCGCCCGGCTGCCACCGCCTTCGCCAGCTCCGGCTGATGATCGGCAAAGTAGAGAAAGGGAGTGGAAGCGGCGAACTCCTCTCCCTGAAAGAGCAGCGGAGTCTGAGGCTGCAGCAGCAGGAGCGCCGTCATCGCGCGAGATCGGCCGGGGCTCGTGAGTTGATGGATGCGCGCGCCGGCCACCGAATTCGCGATCTGATCGTGATTCTGCAGATAGCAGACGAAGCGATCGGGATCGAGGTGCAGCGATGGCGTGCCGCGCCGCTGCTTCTGCCAGCGATACCACTGTCCCTGGTAGAGAAAGCCGTGCAGCGCCATCGCCGTGAATTCGTGCGGAGTGCCTGCGTAGTCGGTGTAGTAGGCCTCCCGGTTGCCGGTGAGCGCGACTTGCGCGGCGTGATGCCAGTCGTCGTTCCAGAGCACGTCGACTCCCCAGCGATCGATCAGAGCCGCTTCCTGCGGCTCGTTCTCCGCGCTGATGACGATTCCGCGATCGCCTGCCGCCGCGCGCGCCCGCGCCACGATCTCTCCGATCACCGAGCGATCGGTGATCGATTGCGTAGCGTCGAGCCGCAGCCCGTCGAAGTGAAACTCTTCAATCCAATACGCGGCGTTGTCGGCGAGAAACTCGCGGACACCCTTCTGCGTGAAGTCGAGCGCATCCCCCCATTCGTTCTTCTCGTGCGTGAAGTACGAGGGGGTGAACTGGCGGAGGTAGCAGCCGTCGGGACCGAAGTGGTTGTAGACGACATCGAGAACGACCGCGAGGCCGAGGGCGTGGGCGCGATCGACGAACGCGCGGAGATCATCCGGAGTGCCGTAGTGATGGTAGGGAGCCCAGAGATCGACGCCGTCGTAGCCCCAGCCGAAGGTTCCGGCGAATTCGTGCAGCGGCATCAGCTCGATGACGTTGATCCCAACGTCTTTCAGCAGCGGCAGTTTCTCAGCGGCCGCGGCGTACGTGCCCGCCGGAGTGAACGTGCCGATGTGGATCTCGGAGTAGACGAGGTTCTCGCGAGTGATGCCGCGCCAGTGCGCGTCGTTCCAGCGATACGCCGTGGGGTCGATGACCGCAGAGAATCCATGCGGGCCATCGGGCTGGAATCGCGAAGCGGGATCAGGGTAGGTCTCGTTCTGATCGTCGATGCGGAACTTGTAGAGCCCGCTCTTCGCAAATCCTGCGAAGTAACCGTTCTCCTCGGGATCGAGCGGTATCTCGTCGCCGTCGTCGAAGACGACAGAGACCGAGCGGCGCCCCGGCGCCCAGACGCGGAAATGAGCGCCGCCGGCGGTCACTTCCGCGCCGGCGGCACGACGACGCACGAACATCACTCAGGGAAGGTGCAATTCAAACGCCGAGGTGGAGCGCGGACGTCCTCGTCCGCGAGCCGCTGCCGTCGAGGCAGCGATTGCCCTCGAGAACAAAGTGCGGACGAGGCGTCCGGGCGTATATCTGGTTGACGACATTTTTAGTCGTGTTAGGCAACGCGTAAACTTTGTCTCAGACAGCAACGGGATAGTTGATCCCAACGCTGTTGATGATTGCGTTATCTATAACAACATCAACTTCGGCCACGGCACCCAAGTCGCTTCAATTGCTGCTGGCCGGACGTTGGGGGTTGCCAAACAAGCAACGATCGTTAGCGTTCGAGTTCTTGGATGTGACAACAGGGGCTCAACAGCCGACATTCTTGCCGGTATCGACTGGGTAGTGAGAGATCACAGCGTCGTACAGGATCTAGACCTAGCTGCCTTGCACACGGTAGAAGCTGGTATAACGTTCGTGGCATGCGCTGGAAATGCTTTTCACGATCCAATAACGAACGAGGTGACTCGCTCGCTTTAACGCTTGCGGAAACTCTCCAGCAAGAGTTGGTAGCTCAACGATTTACTCCGATCAAAATGGCAGAAGCACAAGCACGGTCGGTGCGACCGATAGGTATCACAGCTTCTCGAATGATTCCGACTATGGCAACTGCATCGACATTTTGGCTCCCGGGGTAGGTGTGGCCACGATGTCCGCATCGAATTTTGTGAACACATTTTCGGGTTGCTCGGCGGCAACGCCATATGTTTCCGGTGTGGCGGCTTTGCACTATGAACGATATGGGTTTACGAACGCGCCCAGCACAATCCAAGGTTTGTTAAAAGACTGCGCGACGCCGAACAAGATCACAAATCTCGGGCTGGGAACGCCCAATCTACTACTCTTCACGTTCGTTCCCAGAAGACGCGCGTGCTGCACATTCTAGAGGCCTCTACTATGCGGAAACGGGCCACCTTGCGTACGCTCCTCGCGATTCTGATCTTTGCCTGTTGCACGCCGCTTTTTTCGGCGAACATGTATGTCGTTCCTGTGTGGGGAGCGTCTGTGCGTGGGGCGACAGGCACTTACTCCTCGGTGTTGTCACTCACCAACTTGTCCGACGTTGTCGCCAACGTCACTGTTGCCGGGATCTTTCCCGCCGTTGCCGATCCATGCGTGAGCAGCTGCGAGAACACGCGTCTCTCTCTTCAGCCCCGCCAGACTCTGACCATCGACTCGGAATCCGCGATTGTCTTTGGCCAGCGCGTACTTCGGTTTGGATCGTTCTCGCTCGAGTGCGATGTGCCGATCCATATCGAAAGCGAGATCTACCGATATCCGGCAGCACTCGTGGCGCAGACCGTTTCGATTGCGCACGGCTGGCTTCCCCCAGGCACGAGCGTGATTGCACGAGGTGCACCGCTCATACAGGACAGCACCTTCCGTCTGTACTTCGTCAATCCGAACGAATTTCCGATTGCGATTCGATACCGTTACGGCGATCGATCGGGCTTGGTGACCGTAGCCCCCGGGGCGACTTCGATCACGGAGTTACCGGGAGGCGCGGGCGGGAACCAGGGAGGGAATTTCTTTGGAATCAGTAGCGAGCGCTTTGAAGCCCTCGGTGCCGACGTGATCGTCTCGTCCGATTTTCCGTTACCTCGCTGCCTCTTCGTCGCTTGCTCCCGGATTCCGCCCGAGTGTCGTCACGGCAGAGGCTCGCGTGCCCTAGGAGTCGCTCCTCAACGGTTGATCGCGTGTGGCGGCGGACGTCAGGAAGTCGTGGGGATCCGAGCCCGGTTTCGCGATCGGCGACTTCTTTTGCAGCATGAAGACCGGCGCGCCGGCAGTTCGTATCGGCGATCACCCGCCGCAGGATCGGCATCCCGACGTTGTTCTTGCCGCGCGATATGTGAAGGTGCAAGTCAGCCGCTGAGGGGTGGAGCGCGGACGTCCTCGTCCGCGGGCCGCTGCCGTCGAGGCAGCGATTGCCCTCGAGAACAAAGTGCGGACGAGGCGTCCGCACCCCACTTGCCTGGGGTGGAGCGCGGACGTCCTCGTCCGCGAGCTCCGTGGCGCGAAGTGCGGACGAGACGTCCGCACCCCACTTGGTCCTCGTCCGCGAGCTGCTGCCGTCGAGTCAGCGGTGTTCTTTGCGACACTCACGCGATTGCTACGGCAGCCGCATTCACCACGGCGGCGATGCGCACGGCGTCGTGCACATGTTCTTCGGTGAGGCCGCCGTTGAGCACGGCTTCTTCGTGTGAGCGGATGCAGACCTCGCAGCCGTTGATCGCGCTGACGGCGAGGCAGAAGAGCTCGAAGTCGGGCTTGTTCGTCGCCGGCTTTGCGATGCGCTGCATCCGGAGTCGAGCCGGGCGTTCACCGTAGGAGGGCTTTCCAACCATGTGGCGGAATCGATAGAAGACGTTGTTCATCGCCATGAGGGACGCCGCGGCGAGCGCGTCGTCGATCACGGCGTCGCCGGCGAGCTCGCGCCCGTCGGCGATCAGCGCGTCGCGCAGCGCGTGATTGCGGGTGGCGACCGCCGAAGCGATCGCCACACCGTAGCGCTGTGCGGGCGTGAGCAGGCCGGGTGCAAGCACTGCCTGCAGATTCAGCTTGATGTCGCGCGCCGGCTCGGAGATGGACGCGCGCAGCTCTTCGACCGCATTCATGTCATCCGACCTTGATCGTTTCCTGTCCCTTGCTCCAGTTGCAGGGGCAGAGCTCATCGGTCTGCAGTGCATCGAGCACGCGAAGCGTTTCGGCGACGCTGCGGCCGACGGAGAGATCGTTCACGTTCACCCAGCGGATCGTCCCTTCCGGATCGACGATGAACGTGGCGCGAAGAGCGACGCCGGCATCCTTGCGGATGATGCCGAGCTCCTGGCCGAACGAGGCCGAGATGTGGATCAGCGGGGTGTTGATCTTCTGCAGATCGTCGTGCGAATTACGCCAGGCGAGGTGCGAGAACTCGTTGTCGGTGGAGCCGCCGACGACGACGGCGTCGCGCTCCGCGAAGTCCTTCGCCGCCTTGTCGAGCTCGACGATCTCTGTCGGGCAGATGAAGGTGAAGTCCTTCGGATACGAGTAGAAGACCAGCCACTGGCCGGAGAAGTTGTCATTGCTCAGCGTCGCGAACTCTTTGCCCTTTTCGCGGCTGACGCAGGCCTGCGCCTTGAACTGGGGGAACTTGTCACCAACGGTCAACATATTGTCTTTCGACTCCTTTCAATACTGGATGATGTCTAAACACCATCCAAATTTTTTTAACGTTTCTTCTTCACGCCGTGCATCACGACCTGGTAATCGCGGATCTGATATCCGCGCAGCCCCTCGATGTTGCAGACCTGCACCTTCTCCCACGGCACGTCGTGAATCGAGCCGTCTTCGTCATCGACGAAGTGGTGATGCCGCTCGACGCGAGGGTCGAACACCACCGCGTTGTCGGCGAGATCGAGCGTCTTCAGCAGGCCCTTCTCTACGAACAGATTGAGCGTGTTGTAGACGGTGGCGCGGGAGATCCAGGGGAAGTTGTCCCGCACGCGGCTCCAGACGAGATCGGCTGAAGGGTGCTCATCGGTGAAGAGGACGTACTCGCCGACCGCCACGCGCTGGGCGGAAGGCTGGATGCCATGCTCGCGGAGCAGTCCGGCTGTGTCGCGCTTCACGGCGATTAGACTATGTCTAAAACGGGATCGTGTCAAGTGCGGCATTGGTCGTGCTCTTGTAAGAGGCATGAGAGACCACGATCCTGATCCGGATGCGACCCTTCCCCTCCCGGGAAGAGTGCTGGAACTGCTGCAGAAGCGCGACGAGGAAGAGCGCAGAGAAGAGGCCCGAGAATCCGAGGACGAGCGCGCCTCAGGGGCGTGCCCGTAGGCCTTCGTCGCTCCTGCCTCGCTTGTGCCGGTAGAGCCTCCGGTCGCAGGCGAGGATCAGATCCGTCAGCGTGTCGCGCGACGAAGCCGACGTCGCGACGCCGCTGCTCATCCGGACGGGGAGCCCTTCCAACTGCCGCAGCCGCTGCTCGATCGCTCGCGCCTCCCTGGCGCCGGTGTCCGGCAGCAGCAGCAGGAACTCGTCTCCACCATAGCGCCCGACGAGATCGCCGGCTCTCGTATTCGCCTGCAGCAGACCTGCGACTTCGGCGAGGATCCGGTCGCCTTCGAGGTGTCCCCGCCTGTCGTTGATTTCCTTGAAGTGATCGAGGTCGAACATCACCACGCTCAGCGTGCGATTCCGGCCGAGGATCTCGGCAGCCGCGCGAAAGAGAGCGCGGCGATTGAGGATGCCCGTCAGTTCGTCGGTGAGCGCGAGGGTCTGCAGTTCCTGATTCTCGATGTGAAGCCGCTGCTCCATCTCGTGGCGCCGCGCGGCGCTCCGCAGCCGGGCGATCAACTCGCTCGTGGTCGCGCTCTTCGGCACGAAGTCGTCGAAGCCGGCGTCGAGTGCGAGGAGCTTGTTCGAGATCTCGTCGAATGCCGTGTGCAGGATCAGATAGGGACGCTGAACGCCGGTTTCCTTTGCCAGAAACTGCCGCGCGGTCTCGACTCCGTCCAGGCCCGGCATCGCAAGATCGATCAGCGCAACTGCGAACTCATCCGTATGGAGCAGCGTGAGAGCGGCCGGGCCATCAGCCGCGGTCTCGACGGAGAAACCGGCGCGTGTCAGCAGCGCCTGAAGCAGCCTCGAGTACGAACTGTCGTCATCGACGACCAGCACGCGTAAACCATGCGCAGCATCATGGTTCGCGCGATCCGCCCTTCTACGGGCATGACCGGTGTCCACAGGCCCTCCATCGTGTTTCCTTCGAGCAAGGTAAATCCGTTTTCCGCCGCGAACGTGAGCTGGATCACCAAAACGCGAGTCGAGAATGTTGAAGCCATCGGTGCCGGCGTGTGGCGGCAGAGGCTCGCGTGCCATAGAGCCGCTCGTCAGCGTGTGAGCGCGTGCGCCAGCCGGTCGAAGTCGGCGAGGGAGAGCGTCTCCGCCCGCACCGCCGGCTGCAGCCCCGCCTCCTTCAACGCCTCCTCGGCCGCGCCGCGCGTGAGGTTCCGCCAACCGGTCAAGTTGTTGACTAACGTCTTACGGCGCATCCGGAACGACGTGCTGATGAGCTCCAGCAGCAGCTCGCGGTTCGCGGTGTATGCCGGCGGAACGGGATCGAGCACGACGACCGCGCTGCGCACCTTGGGCGGCGGATAGAACGATCGCGGATCGAGCGTCATGACCGTCCTCGCCGCGGCGAAGAGCGCGACATAGAGCGTGAGGAATCCGTAGGGATCAGAGCCCGGCTTCGCGATCACGCGGTCGGCGACTTCCTTCTGCAGCATGAAGACCGCGCGCCTGCAGTTCGGATCGGCGATCACGCGCCGCAGGATCGGCGTCCCGACGTTGTAGGGGAGATTGCCCACGGCGCGATACGGCCTTTGCGGCAACTCCGCCTCGACTGCGTCTTCGTGACGCAGCGCGAGGCGGTCGCCGAATCGTACCTCGAGATTCGCGGCGAGATCCGGATCGATCTCGATGGCGGCGATTTCATTCGGCAGCTCGACCAGCTTCTCGGTCAGCACCCCTTCGCCGGGTCCGATCTCCAGCACGAGCTCGCCGGGTTGCGCATCGATGGCCTCGACGATCTTCGCAACCGCGCCGCGGTTGCGAAGAAAGTTCTGGCCCCACTTTTTTTTCGGATGCGCCATCTACTGCGCCGGCACGTACGTCGGATCCTGCGTCGCATTATCGATCACAGATCCGTAGGCCGACACACGCCCCGTTCCGCTCGTCACCTCCACGGAGATACGCGCGTTGTACGTATTGCCGGGATTCATTCCGGCGATCACGCTTCCGAGCTGGCGGAACTCGTTCGGCGCCAGATCGAGCTCGGTCGTCGGCGTGACTTTCGAGTCTGGCAGATAGAGCGAGATGCGCACATGCGCCGGGTTGCCCGTCAGCTCCGCAAGACCGAGGTTCGAGCGGAAGTTCGCCGACTGCTCGAGTTGCAGGATCTGCAGCGCCTTGTCGCCTGTGCCGATCCCATCGGCCGGTGTGACGCCCGGAATGAACTGCCCGAACGTCCCGCCCTTCGTCGGACTCTCGCTCACGTCGATGCTGTACGTGCGTCCCGTCACGACGACCGACGAGGGCGCATTGGCGATGAAGAGAATCGAGCCGCCGCTGTTCGTCACTCCGAACATCGCCGGCAGCGCGTTGTCGAACGTCTTCACCTGTCCCGGTGCAACCGTGAACGCCGTGCCGCTCTTCGCGCCGGCCGGATTCGCCTGCGGGTAGTACGTCGGCGTCAGAGTGACGGAGGACGTACCGCCGTTGTAGATGCGGATGTCGGAGTGGAAGTTCGCGGCGCCGTTGTTCAGATCCGCGATTCCCGGCAGCACGTAGCGGGTCGCGTTGATCTGCGGCGGGATCGCCGGCATCACGGCCAGCGGATCAGTGGTGAGATTGTCGAGCACGGATGCGTACGCAGTCACGGCGCCCGTCGACGATTCGACCGTGATCTCGATCCGGCCGTCTTCGAGCGTCGTGATGCCGTTCACGGCGAGAAATGCGTTGAGCTGCTGATGCTCGCCCGGCATGAGACTGAAGGGGACGGTCTTCAGAACGGTGCCGTTGTCGTCGTAGACGCGGATCGAGCCGCTTGCTGGCGATCCGGACCCTTCCGCGATGCCAAGGTTCGTACGGAATTTCGTGGACTGAGCGATCTGCTGAAGGCTGAGCGTCTTCGGCGATGCCGTGGCCGGAATCCCGGGCAACGCGGGCGCACCCGAAGATCCGATGAACTTCGCGAATGGGACTGCCGCGATGAATTGCCCGAACGTTCCCGAGGCCGTGCTCGCATACGTGCGGCTCGATGCGTACGTGAGATTGCTCGAGGTGCTGAGCGGGCGGATTTCCAGCGCGCCGAATCCGACGTCGCTTGCCGCACCCGTCGCGCCGTATCCGAAGAAATCCTTCACGACGTCGTTCAACGCCACGGTCTGCGTCCCATTGACGGTCACGTTCGTGACTTTGCTCGCCGTCGTGCCGTTGCTTCTCGTCGGCGTAAAGGTCAACTGATATGTGATCGTGGATGCCGAAGCGTTGGTCAGCCGCAGATCCGAGAAGAACTGGCTGCTCGCGCCGTTCACGTGCGTGACGACGGGGATGATCAGCGCATTTCCGGGAGGCAGCGACTTGCTGCCCGAAGCGACCGGTGTGACGACGCTGACCGAGAGAGGAACGTTGCTCGTGCTCGACGGCGTGGTCACGCTGATCGTTCCCGTGTTCGCACCGGTGGGGAGGAGCGTCGGGTTCGCAGTGACCGTGACCGTCGTGCCGCCCGGCGGAATCGTTCCCGATGAAGGCGTCACGGACAGATAGGGCTTGTCGGTCGTGACCGAGTAGCCGGTGTCATTCGTGCCGGTCTTACCGGTTGGCGACGGGATGAAGAGCTTCAGCATGATCGGATCGGTCGAGCCGACGGGCACGGCAACATCCGCTCCCGTCTTCGAGTTCGCGGCGAACGTCGCCTGGGCCTGCACGACCGTGGTCGCCGTCGCCGAGTACGGGCCGGGACCGCCGCCGCAATTCGTGGCGCGCACGCGGTAGTAGTAGCTCGTGTTGGCGGTCACGCTGTGCGTGAACGTGGTCGAGAACCCGCTGATCGTTTGCGAATTGACGTTCGCGGAGAAGTCTGACGCCGTCGACTCGTCGATCTGGAATTGCGTGTTCGGATTGCTGACGGAGGTCCAGTAAACGCGATAGCTCGATCCCGACTGCGCAATCGTCGGCGCGCTGAGGCTCGGCGTGCACGTCGGCGCCTGCGCGTTGGCATAGGCGTAGACGATCGCCGGAGACGCACTCGTGTTGTTTGGATCGGTCGATCCCGAGAAGGCGATGATCGGCTGATCGGCAGTTCCGTTCACGTGCACGGTACTCGTGAATGAAGCGCCGGGAGCGAGTGACGATTGTGCGAAGCAGAAGACGAACGGCACCGTCGACCCCGGAATGGAGCCGGAGTCGAAGCATTGCGCACCGGAGAGTCCCGAATTGAAGTTCGCCAGCGAGCCGCTCGAAGCGCCGGGAGTCTCGAAGCCTGTGAAGATCAGACCGCTGCACGCCGTGCCGCCGTTGTTCGTCGTGACGCCAGTGCAGTTGCCGTTCTGATTGCAGATCACGCTGATGCCGAGGTTGCAGGACGTCGAAGAGCTGCCTTGCCTGGTCAGGATGCCGGTCGCCGGAACCCCGTCGGGGAACGTCAGCGTGAAGTTCATGCTCGTGCCGGTCACGGTTGCGCTCACTGCCGACTGTTGTCCCTGCGTGAACGCAGTCCCGGTAAACGTGGATCCATTCGCGGTTCCAATGACCTCCGCCTGGACGGTCTCAGGAGCGTTGGAGATGCACGCGTCGGCGGGACCATTGAAGGTCATCGGGCCTGACACTTGCGTTCCTGACTGCTGCACCGTCCAGACGATGGAAAAACTCGCCGGCACGCTGCCTCCGGTATGACAGGGCAGTTGTTCGGTAATGGTTCCCGTCCAGGTGCCGGCGAACGTCTGGCCGGCGGCCGGCAGAGCGATGAAGAGCAGCAACATCGAAACGAACGATAGACGGCTTCGAATCATGGGAACCCCTCTTTCCGTCAATGCTTGCTGAAGGTAAAAAATATACGTCGTGATCTCCAAGGCCGCAATCGTCGTCCTATAGACTGATGCAACATGGATCAGGCCACTTCACAAGCGAATATCGCTGCCGCACATGAAGTCATCTCCCGACTCCGCACCGAAGTCTCACGCGCCGTCGTCGGCCAGCAGCAGATCGTCGACCGGCTGATCGCCGCGCTGTTGATCCGCGGCCATGTTCTCGTCGAAGGTCTGCCCGGTCTCGCGAAAACGCTGCTCGTGAAGACGCTCGCCGGCGCGATCGACGCGACGTTCAAGCGCGTCCAGTTCACGCCCGATCTGCTTCCGGCCGACATCACCGGCACGCTGATCTTCGATCCGGCCGCGCGCACCTTCAATCCGCGCTTCGGCCCGATCTTCGCGAACCTCGTGCTCGCGGACGAGATCAATCGCGCTCCGGCGAAAGTGCAGAGCGCGCTGCTCGAGGCGATGCAGGAGCGGCAGGTCACGATCGGCGACTCCTCGTACACGCTTCCCGATCCCTTTCTCGTCATCGCCACGCAGAATCCGATCGAGCACGAAGGCACCTACACGCTGCCCGAGGCGCAGGTGGACCGCTTCGTGATGAAGCTGAAGGTCGACTACCCGAGCGCGGAGGAGGAGCTCCGCATCCTCAATCTCTATCTCGATCCGACGGCGGCGGTTGCCGGCGTCTTTCCCGTCCTCTCGCTCGCCGATATCCACGGTGTCGCGCAACTCGCGGCCGGCGTCCATGTCGACGAGAAGATCAGCCGCTACATCGTGCAGCTCGTCGCCGCGACACGGCGTCCGCTCGACGTCCGGCTTCCGGCGCTCGTGCAGTACGTTTCGTACGGTGCCTCGCCTCGCGCGACGCTGGCGCTCGCGCACGTCGCGAAGGCGCATGCGTTCATCCAGGGCCGCCCGTTCGTCATCCCGGAGGATGTGAAGAACGTCGCGCACGATGTCCTCCGCCACAGGCTCGTGCTGAGTTACGAAGCCGCTGCCGAGCAGATGACTGCCGATCGCGTGATCGACCAGATTCTCGGCGCCGTTCCCGTCCCCTGATGATGTGGTTCTCGAAGCCGCCGACGCCTCGCCGTCCAGTCACGCGGCGCGTGCGCGATCTTGAGATCGCGTCGGCACGACTGCTGCGCGCCGGCTTCGCGGGCGATTATCAATCGGCCTTTCATGGCCGCGGCATCGAGTTCTCCCAGGTGCGCGAGTATCAGCCGGGCGACGACATCCGCACGATCGACTGGAATGTCACCGCGCGGCACGGCACTCCCTTCGTCAAGGAGTTCGTGGAGGAGCGAGACCTCACGATCATCGTCGTCGTCGATGTCTCGGCCTCGATGGCATTCGGTTCCGCCGACTGGCGCAAGGCGGATCTGGCGGCGGAGCTGACGGCGATCTTCGCGTTCTCCGCCGTGCAGAACGCGGACCGCGCGGGACTGCTGCTCTTTTCCGACGGCGTGCGCACGTTCATTCCGCCGCGGCGCGGCCACCCGCATGCGCAGTTGATCGTGCGCACGGCCGCCGATGCTGCGATGGAAGAGTGTGAAGGGAATGCCGACATCGATTTCGCCGCGACGTTTCTCGATCGCGTGAATGTGCACCGCGCCGTGCTGATCGTGATCTCCGACTTCCTCGATCTCCACTTCGAGCGCGCGCTGCAGCGCCTCGGGCGGCGCCATGATGTCGTCGCGATGGCGCTCTTCGATCCGCGCGAGGAGCGGTTCCCATCGAAAGGACTGGCGCGGCTGCGCGATGCGGAGAGCGGCGAGCAGCGCCTCGTCGACCTTCCGGCGGGCGAAGTCAGCCGCCGCGCAGTCCAGCGCCACCAGCAGCTCGAGCGCCGCTTCAGAAGCACAGGCACCGACTGGCTCGCGATCAGCACGGCGATTCCCTACGACCGCGACCTTCTCCGATTCTTCCGCCAACGCAGTCTGCGCAGATGATGATCCCGATCCTCGTGCTCTTCGTGACGGCGACGTACACGCCGGCCTCTCCGGCGATCGGCGATCGCGTGACGATCAATTACTCCGCGCCGGTGACCGTGCAGCCCTCGCCCGACTTCGAGATCGTCTCGCGGAAACCGGCGCAGGTCGTGATCCGCACGTTCGACACGCATCCGATCACCGTGCACGCGAGTGCAGCGAATGGTGAGCCCGCGGGCGATGTGGTGATCGGGATTCGTTCCGTGCTCGCGCCGAACGACGCGCTGAAGCCTGCGCCGCTGCAGCCTCCGCGTGCGCTGGCCGCATCGCGCACGCCATGGATCGCGATCGCGATTGCGGCCCTGATCGCAGCGGCCGTCTGGATGCTCGCCTGGCGGCGATCGAGACGGACCACCGCAGCGGAGATCGAGTCGCGCGTTCCGCCCGACGAGCGCTTCCGCCTTGCGGTGCAGGCAGCCGCACGCCACCGGCTCCGCTGGGCAGCTCTTGCCGATGCGACGCGCACCTATCTCGCCGCGGAGTATCCCGGCCTCGGGCTCGAGCTGACGACGGAGGAGCTGTTGCGTCTCCATGCGATGCCTCCGCCGCTCCAGACGATTCTGCGGCAGGGCGATCTCGAGAAGTTCGCGCCATGGGGCGCGCAGCCGGGAGACTTCGACGAGGCCGCGAAGAGCGCGATTGCACTGATCCGGCCGAAGCCTGTCGTGGGAGGTGCGGAGTGACGCGCTTCGCCGCGCCGTGGTTCTTCGCGCTGCTGCTGCTCGTGATCGCACGAGCCGTTCTGCTTCTGCGCGACCGGCGTGCGGGACGCGGCATGTTCTCGTTCTCGTCGCTCTCGCTGGTTCGCGACCGGATGACGTTCCGATCGTCGCTCGCATGGATTCCCTTCGCGCTCGAGATCGCGGCGCTGCTGTTGCTGATCTACGCGCTGGCGCGTCCGCAGCGCGTCGTCCGCATGGCGGCGAACGACCGCTACGGCATCGACATCGTGATCGCTCTCGACGCCTCGGGCAGCATGGCGGCCGAGGATTTCCGGCCGCGCAATCGCTTCGGAGTCGCGAAAGAGCTCATCGGCGATTTCATCTCGCGGAGACAGGACGACCGCATCGGCATCGTGACCTTCGGCGTGCGCGCCGCGACGCGGGTGCCGATCACATTCGATCGCGATGTCGCGCAGGCGATCCTCAACAAGGCGCAGGTCGGCGACAACGGCGACGGCACGGCGATCGGCCACGCGATCGCGACATGCGTGAACCGGCTGCGGACGTCGAAGTCGCGCAGCCGCGTGATCATTCTTCTGACCGATGGCGTGAACAACGCGGGCTCGATCGATCCGCTCACTGCGGCGTCGCTCGCGGCTCAATATGGGATCAGGATCTACACGATCGGAGTCGGCAGCCGCGGCGCCGTGCCGATGCCGATCAAGCGTCAGAACGCGTTCACCGGCGAGATCGAGACGACCTACCAGCTCGTCCGCGCCGACCTCGACGAGGAGTCGCTGTCCGAGATCGCGCGGCGCACCGGCGGCGCGTACTTCCGCGCAACGGACGCGCGTTCGATGGGCGAAGTCCTGCAGCGCATCGATCAGCTCGAGAAGACGAGGCTCAACGCGCCGCGCAACGAGAAGGTGGAGGAGTTGTATGTCCAGCCGTTGATGTACGGCATCGCTCTGCTGCTCGTGGCGCTGCTCGCGGGAGAGACGGTGTGGATGAAGGTGAGCGCATGACGAGGCGAAGTGGGGCGCGGACGGACAGATGTGCGGACGAGGCGTCCGCACTCCAGTTGGGGTGCGGTGGAAACCATGCTTCACCTCCGAGCCCGCGAACCCGCGTGACCGCGCACCCCGGGGGGTTCGCTTGACCTTTCGTGATGCGCGCTTTCTCTGGTTGCTCGCGGCGGTTCCGTTTGCGGCGATCTTTTTCGTGGCGCGCGAGCGCATGCGCGATCGCCTTGCGCGGCAGTTCGTCTCCGAGCGTCTGCGCGGCGCGTCCAACACGATCCGCTGGCTGCGGCCGTGGTTCCTCACGCCAGGGATTGCGCTCGGGTTCTTCGCGCTCGCCGGCCCGCAATTCGGATCGCGGCTTCAGATCGTCGAGGCGCGCGAGGCGAATCGCGTCATCGTGCTCGATGTTTCCAACAGCATGCTTGCGGAGGATGTGGGAACCTCGCGGCTCGATGCGGCGAAGTCGGTGGCGAAGCGCATCATCGCCGCGCATCCCGGCCGCATCGGCATGGTGATCTTCGAGGCCGATGCCGAGGTGGTGTCGCCGCTGACGAATGACAGCGAGGCGGTGGCGGAGCTCGTCGACTCGATCGCGGCGGGCGAGGTCGGCGATCCCGGATCCGATATCGGCAAGGCGCTGCTCGCGGCGGAGAAGCTCATCGACGCCGATCCGACGCAGAAGGCCGACATCATTCTCATCAGCGACGGCGAAGAGCAGGGGCGGCGTCTCAACGAAGCGCTGGCGAAACTGAAGTCGCGTGGCATCGCCGTCTCCACGGTTCTCGTCGGCAGCGAGAACGGTGCGTCGATTCCGATCGGCGGAGGGAAGTCGCTGATCGACAACGAAGGGAATGCGGTGCACACGGTCGCGCATCCGGACGTGATGCAGTCGATCGCCAGCCAGAGCGGAGGCCTCTTCTTCTTCAATCCCTTCGCGGAGCATGCGCTCGATGCACTGGCGTCGAGCGGCAGCGGCACGGCGCGGCAGAAGCAGGTTCGCGTGCCGGTCGATCGCTATCAGTGGCCGCTGGCCTGCGCGTTCATCGCGCTGATGCTCGGATCGCTCGCGCATCGAGGTGCGGAATGATCGCGATTCTGCTGCTCATCACGTGGACGGGGTTGTGGCAGAAGCTGACGCAGGCCACGAGCTCCTACGCGGCGACGTCGCGCGGAATCGCCGAATACGCGAAGCAGGAGTACAGAAAGGCGGCGAAATCCTTCGCCGATGCGGAAGCGATCCGCCACACCCCGCCGGCGCAATTCAACCTCGGCACCGCGCAGGTCGCGGCCGGTGAGCTGGAAAAGGGATCGAAGACGTTGTCGAATGCGATGCGCGATCCGAAGCTGCGCGCCGACGCGCTCTACAACCGCGGCACCAGCGCGCTCGCCGCGAATGCGTTCGATGCCGCGATCCGCGATCTGAAGGACGTGCTGCGGATGCGGCCGGAAGATGCGCAGGCGAAGCGCAATCTCGAGATCGCGCTGCGAAAGAAAGCCGAGTCCCAGCAACAGCAGAACGGCGGCGGCCGGCAGCCGAATCCGAAAGGGCCGCAGCAGAACCAGCAGCAGAATCGCGCTCCCGCGCCGGGCGAAAAACCGTCGAATCAGCAGAACGGCCAGACGAGCGCCGAAGCGCTGCTGCGCGCCGTGCAGCAACAGGAACAGGAAGAGTTGTCGCGCATGCGCAGGGGGAAGGCGGAGAACGCGGGAGTAGGGTGGTGATGAGGATGCGCGGTTTCACGAGCCCACGAGCCCGCGTGACCATTCTTGCGTTGTTCCTGCTGTTCGCCGGCACGACCGTCGCCGATACCCTCACCGTCGATCGCAACTCGATCATGGTCGATGACACGATCACGATCACCGTCTCGCTGGAGGGCGGCTTCACCTCGATCGATTCCGTCGAGCTGCCGCTGACGAATCTGAAGATCGTCAGTGGACCTTCGACGTCGTCGGAGATCACGTGGGTGAATGGCACGTTGACGCAGCGGAAGGCGCTGCGCTATCTCGCGCGGCCGCTGGCGGCGGGCACGGCGGCGGTCGGTCCGATCGCGCTCGAGTCGAAGGAAGGGGCGCACGAGACGCTGCCGCAGGTCACGATTCAGGTCGCCGCGGATCTCGCCGGTCAGACGAACGACCCGTCGAGCATTCTCCGCGAGCTGCTCGCCACGAAACGCGATCCGTTCTTCGTCGTCGTCGAAGCGGATCGAACGAAGGCGTACGCCGGCGAACAGATCGTCGTGACCTGGACCGTCTACAACGCGGCGAGCGTCGATCAGTGGGACATCACGAATGCGCCGAAACTTCAGAACTTCTGGACGGAAGAGCTGGGTGTCGCGAACGAGCAGGCGCAGCAGGTGACGCTCGATGGGCTGACGGCGCAGAAGCTCGTCATCAAGCGGATCGCGGTGTTCCCGCTGCAGACGGGCACGCTCACGATCGATCCGCTCGAGGTGGCCGCGCGCATCGTGCGGCAGATCGACCTCGGCACGCCGTTCGGAGAATTCGAAGGAAGCGTCGTCGATATCTCGCGGCACAGCACGCCGCTCTCCATCGACGTGCAGCCGATTCCGCCCGGACCGCAGGTCGATGTCGTTGGCGATGTGGCGATGAACTGCGGCAATCCGGTGCAGGCGAACGGCGGGCCGGTCACGATCGACGTCGCATTGAGCGGCCGCGCGAATCTTCGCAATGCACCGGCGCCGCAATGGGCAGGCCCCGTTGAAGGCAGCACGCAGATCGAAGAGGGGAAGGTCAACGTCATTCGCAGCGCGGATGGCGCGACGATGACGCGGCACTGGAAGCTGCTCGTCTTTCCATCGCACGACGGCGCATTCACCCTGCCGCCGCTGATCACGCACGCCTTCTCTCCTGCGAACGGACGCCAGGATCTCCGATGCGGGGCGAAGACGCTGACCGTGACCGCTGCCCAGCAGGTCGGAGTGCGGACGCCTCGTCCGCACAGTGTTGAGGAGTCGCCCGCACTCCGCCGCATTGCGCTCGCCGTTCTCGCGCTCGCCGTCCTGGGACTGAGCGCTGTTCCGATTCGCCGCGCGCTCTCTCTCCGCTCGCGCGTTCGCGCGCTTACGCATCCGCTGGAAGAGGCGCGCGCGAAGCTGCAAGCGTTCCTCGCGGCGAAAGACCTCGACGAAGCCGCACTTCTCCGCGAGGCGAGCGATCGCGGCGATGCGTATCGAGCCGTCGTCTCTCTGCTCGACTCCGTCGAGCATGAACGCATCGAGGTCGACGACGTCCAGAAAGAGATCGAAGTACGCGTGCGTGATTTCCTACAATCGCGTCCGTGACGTTGCCGACACTCGAGACCGAGCGCCTGACGCTTCGCGCGCTGAACCTGGAGGACGCCGCGGCCCTGCACCGCCTCGTCTCCGCGTACGAGATCGCGCTGAACACGCTCGCGATCCCTCATCCCTATCCGGAAGGTGCAGCAGCCGATTGGATTGCGTCGAATGTGCAGAAGTTCGAGGAAGGCAAGATGGTCAACCTCGGGATCTTTCTTCGTGAGGATGGTGCGCTGGCGGGGGCGATCGGCCTCACGATTCACCGCGAGCACGATCGCGGCGAGCTCGGTTACTGGATCGGCGTCCCGTACTGGAATCGCGGCTATGCCACGGAAGCCGCGGCTGCGCTCATCGACTACGGCTTTCGCGAGCTCGGCCTGCATCGCATCGAGGCGGAGCACTTCACGAGGAACCCGGGATCGGGCCGCGTGATGCAGAAGGTGGGGATGACGTTCGAAGGGCGCTTCCGCGAGTCAGTCAGGAAATGGGACGAGCTCGTCGACGTCGACCACTACGCGATCTTGCGCTCCGACTGGATGGCTGCGAGAGGCTGATCGTGATCGCGATCGCGATGCGCATTCACCGCACCGCGGACGATGGCAACGGCGCGTCCGGCGTCGTAGGCCACCGCGGCCGAGCAGATCGCGACGACCATCGCCAGCAGACCGGCGATCGCCGCATCGCCGTTCGCAATCGCGGCGACGGTCAGCACGGTGATCATCAGCAGCGGAACCGCCGCCGGCATGTCGAGCTCGATTCTCGTGCCCGCCTCGGCGGCGCTGTAGCGGCCGTTGATCCTCGACTGCCACATCGCGCGGCGCGCAGTGCGGCGGCGGATCAGGAACGATTCGGCGTCGACGCGGCCAACGAGCGGGCGGAGGATCGCCGTCTCCGAGGTGCTTCGGACGCGCGGTCCCACGACCCGGCTGAGGCGGCTGCGTACCTGATCCGGCGGGAGGTCGGTTTCGATTCTGATGGCGAACATCGTTGCGCTCTCTCATCCAACTACGGACGAGAAGATGATTTCGTTCTGTTTCGACAGCGTAATGTCGAAAAAAAGGAAAGAATGTGGCGCGGGTCACGAAATCAGACAGAACGTGCTAAACGGCAGGTCAGGCAGACACGTACCAATTCCGGCACGGCACTGGCAGCCCTGCTGCGTGCGGTCTGGTTTGGTAGGATCGCGGAACTTCGCGCGCTCGTGCCGCGTCGCATTCAAAAATGCCCGAGGAGACTCGATGACTCAGGTTCCCCAGTTGAAGAAGCTCGTTTGGCTTGCCTGTTCGGCTGCCATCATCGCCATGCCTCTGTTCGCCGCACCGGCGCGCCGTCATGCGGCTGCTCCGCCGTACGATGTGACCATCACCGGAATCGTTTCCGATGCGACGACACTGCGCCCCGTCGCCAGCGTTGAGATCACGGTCGAGAATTTCAAGACGAAAGCGACGACGAACGCGGAAGGGAAGTACTCGATCTCCGCGCGCGTCGGCGGCCTGCCCGTGCGGCTGACCGCGGCGCGCAGCGGCTACTCGCCCTCGACGCAGACCGTGACTGCATCCGCACCCACAGGCACCACGCTCAACTTTTCGCTGCAGTCGAAGCCGACGGGAAGCGTCAAGGATGTTGCCGGCAACACCGTGGCGATCGATGCCGACAGCTTCAAGTTCGCCTACCTGATTCCGTTCAGCGGCTATGCCTCGAGCGACACGGCGAACTTCTGCCTCGCCGACGGCACGGTGTCGCATCCCGATCGTTCCGAGATCGCGAAGATCATCGGTCCCGCGGCACCGCAGTCGAATGCGAAGTGCTGCAGCACTCAGGTGCTCGCCGTTCAGGTGGCGTACAAGGACGGCCACACGGCGACGGCCTTCCTGAGCGACTCGTGCATCGGCAACGAAGTCGATGTGCTGGCGCGGGATCACTTCAGCGGGCAATTCGTTTATTTCAATCTGACGAACGTCGCGGAAGTGAATCTGCCGTAACATCGCGCGGTGACCATCGAACCGCTCGTCCGCGATGTAGCCGCGGACGAAATCGATCGAATCTACGAAGCGCAACAACAGGCGCGTGCGCGCGCGGGTCCTCCCGGCGCGCGCATGCGCAGCGCGAAGCTGCGGCGGCTGCACGACACGCTGCTCGCGCGGCGCGAGGAGATCCGCGCAGCGCTCTGGGCTGATTTCCGCAAACCGGCCGCCGAAGTCGATCTCTCCGAGCTCCTTCCGTCCGTGCAGGAGGCGAGACATGCCGCGCGGCGCGTGAAGCGGTGGATGAGGCCGCAGCGCGTTTCGACGCCGATCGGATTGCTCGGCTCGCGATCGAAAATCGTCTATGAGCCGAAGGGTGTGGTGCTCATCATCTCGCCCTGGAACTTCCCCTTCAATCTCACGCTCGGCCCGCTCGCCTCGGCGATCGCCGCGGGCAATCGCGCGGTTTTGAAGCCGAGTGAGTTGACGCCGCATGCCGCGGCCTGCATGAAACGCATTCTCGCCGAGGTGTTCGACGAGGATGAGGTGGCGGTGATCGAAGGGGATGCAGCCGTGGCGCAGGCGCTGCTTCGCAAACGATGGGATCACATCTTCTTCACCGGCAGCCCCCGCATCGGACAACTCGTGATGAAGGCAGCCGCCGAACATCTGACGCCGGTGACGCTGGAGCTGGGCGGCAAGTCGCCGGCGATCGTCGACCGCACTGCCGATCTCGACGAAGCCGCGAAGAAAATCGCGTGGGGCAAGAGCTTCAATTCGGGCCAGGTGTGCATCGCGCCCGACTATCTGCTGGTCGATGAGACGGTGCGCGGCGCGTTCATCGGGAAGTTGCGTGCGGAGCTCGAGAGGATCTCGGTCGAGGGTGAGCGCGGCTGGCTCGTGAATGCGAATCACGCGGGACGGATCCGGCATCTGTTCGACGAGGCGGTGAAGAGTGGCGCGAACGTCGTCGCCGGCGGCGCATTCAACGAACGCGATGTCGCCCCGACGGTGCTCGAGGATGTGCCCGAGTCCCAGCCGGTGATGCAGCAGGAGATCTTCGGTCCGCTCCTGCCGATGGTCGCGTATCGCGATCTGGATGAGGCGCTGCAGTCGATCGCCGCGCGCGAGAAGCCGCTCGTGCTCTATCTGTTCAGCCGCGATCGCGCGGTGCAGCAGCGCGTGTTGCGCGAGACGAGCGCCGGCGGCACGGTGGTGAACGACACGTTGATCCACTTCTATCAACTGCATCTCCCATTCGGCGGCATCGGCTACAGCGGAATGGGAAAAGCGCACGGCCGCTACGGCTTCGAAACGTTCTCGAACGCGCGAGGAGTCCTCGAGCAACCATTCAGGTTCAGCCTGATCCAGTTGATGTATCCGCCGTACACGGCATGGAAGCAGAAGCTGATCGATTTCGCAGTGAAGTGGCTGTGATGGTGGGCGCGGACGTCCTCGTCCGCGAGCTGCGGCCGTCGAGGCAGCAGTGCTCCGTTGAAACACACGATGTGCGGACGAGACGTCCGCACCCCACCTGAGACGGGAATTGGAGCGCGGACGCCCTCGTCCGCGAGCTGCTGCCGTCGAGGCAGCAGTGCTCCGTTGAAGCACACGCGATGTGCGGACGAGGCGTCCGCACTCCACCTAAGACGGGAATTGGGGCGCGGACGTCCTCGTCCGCGAGCTGCTGCCGTCGAGGCAGCAGTGCGATGCCCCCCCCAAAAAACACTCGTCCGTTACACGCGCCCGTTCCCAATCGTGCTATCACGTCACGCGATATGAAACGCCTCGCGCTTCTGCTCGCGCTCTCGCTCACTGCTTTCTCTCAGGAAACTCTCACCAGACTTCTTCGCCAGCCGGACATCCACGGCGACAAAGTCGTCTTCGTTTATGCGGGCGATCTCTGGCTCGCATCCACGAGCGGCGGCGAGGCGCGCCGGCTGACGGCGGATGATGGGATCGAGCTCTTCCCGAAATTCTCCCCCGACGGAAAGTGGATCGCGTTCTGCGGCGAGTACAGCGGCACGCGGCAGGTGTACGTCATCAGCGCAGAGGGAGGCACTCCCCGGCAGCTCACGTTCTACAACGACGCCGGCCCGCTGCCTCCGCGCGGCGGCATCGACAACCGCGTGCTCGACTGGACGCCTGATGGAAAGTCGATTCTGTTTCTCTCGCATCGCGTCGCGCAGAGCGATCGCCTCGCGCGGCCCTACATCGTGCCGGCAGGCGGCGGGATGGAGCAGCCGCTGCCGATGCCGATGGGCGGCGGAGGCGCGTTCTCTCCCGACGGCACGAAGCTCGTCTACACGCCGTGGGACCGCGAGTTCCGCACCTGGAAACGCTATCGCGGCGGACGCGCTCAGGATGTCTGGATCTACGACCTCGTGAAGAACACGGCGGAGCAGATCACCAACGATCCGATGACGGACAACCAGCCGGTCTGGATCGGCGATGCGATCTACTTCACCTCCGATCGCGAAGGCGGCAAGCTCAATCTCTGGTCCTACGATCTGAAGACGAAACAGACGAAGAAGGTCACGAATCACACCGACTTCGATGTCCTCTGGCCGAGCTCCGATGACGCGCAGGTCGTCTACGAGTGCGGCGGTTATCTCTGGCGCTACGACACGCGCAGCGGGAAAGAGGAGCGGATCCCGATCCGCGTCGTCGGCGATTTTCGCGGAGCGCTGCCGTATTTCAAGAACGTGCGCGGCAACATCGAAGATGCGTTCGTGTCGCCAACCGGCGCGCGCGCGCTGCTCGTTGCACGCGGCGAGCTCTTCACCGTCCCGGCGAAGAATGGAGAGATCCGCAATCTCACGCAGTCGCCCGGCGTGCGCGAGCGCGACGCCGCATGGTCGCCCGACGGCAAGACCATCGCGTATCTGAGCGATCGCAACGGCGACGAGTACGAGCTCTATCTCCGTCCCGCCGACGGCACCGGCAGCGAGCGCCAGTTGACGAAGGGCAGCAAGGCCTGGAACCTCGCGCCGAAGTGGTCGCCCGATTCCAAGCTGATCGCATACGCCGACAAGGAGCACACGCTGCATGTGATCGACGTCGCGACGGGAAAGATCACCGACGTGGACAAGGGAAAGTTCGAGGACATCACCACCTACGTCTGGTCGCCCGACAGCCGCTGGATCGCCTACGTGAAAGCGAACCGCGCGCGCTTCAACGAGATCTGGGTCTACTCCGTCCCCGACGCGAAGAGCGCGCGGCTCACCGGAGGCATGACGAGCGACAGCGATCCTGCCTTCGATCCGAAGGGGCGCTACCTCTATTTCACGTCGAATCGCGATTTCAATCTGACGTTCAGCGCGTTCGAATTCAACTACGTCTACACCGATCCGACCCGCGTCTATGCCGGCGTGCTCGCCGCCGATGGTCCGGCGCTCTTCCTGCCGCAGAGCGATGAGGAGAAGGCCGCAGCGGCTCCTGCGCCTGAAGAGAAGAAGGACGAGAAGAAGGAAGCGAAGAAAGCCGACGCGGTCAAAGTGAACATCGACTTCGCCGGCTTCGAGTCGCGCGTGCGCGCGATCCCGGTCTCGTCCGGCAACTACCGCCAGCTCGATGCCGTCGCCAATGGCGTGCTCTATCTCAGCGGCACCGGGGCGAAGACGCAGCTCAATCTCTACGACATCGATGACCGCAAGGAAGAGACCGTCGTCGACGGAAACGTTCGCGGCTACGACCTCTCGGCCGATCACGAGAAAGTCCTCGTGCGCAGCGGAGAGACGTATGCGATCGTCGCCGCGAAGCCCGGCCAGAAGATCAGCGACGCGCTCAATCTCGATCATCTGGAGATGAAGATCGACCCGCGCGCGGAATGGGCGCAGGAGTTCACCGACGCGTGGCGGATTCTGCGCGACTGGTTCTACGACCCGAAGATGCACGGCAACGACTGGAATGCCGTGCGCGCGCAATATGCGCCGCTCGTTCCCTGGGTCGCTCACCGCTTCGATCTCGACTACGTGCTCGGCGAGCTCGCCGGCGAGGTGGGCGCGGGTCACGTCTACGTGCAATCGCCATCCGACCTCGATCCTGCTCCCCGCATGGAGAGCGGCCTCCTCGGCGCCGAGATCGTGGCGGCGGACGGCGTGTTCCGCATCGCGAAGATCTATCCCGGCGAGAACTGGCACGAGTCGCGCCGCTCGCCGCTCACCGAACCGGGAGTGAAAGCGAAGGAAGGGGAGTACATCCTCGCAGTCGACGGCGTATCGGCGCGCGGCGTCGACAACTTCTACCGGCTGCTGGAGAACAAGGGAAGGCGCGTCGTGACGCTCACGCTCGCGGCGAGCGCCGATGGAACTGGATCGCATGAGGAGAAGGTGCGCACGATCACGAACGAGACGAACGTGCGCTATCTCGACTGGGTGGCATCGCGCCGCGCCTACGTCGACAAGGTCTCGGGCGGACGCATCGGATACATCCATCTGCCCGATACCGCAGGGGAGGGCAATCGGGAGCTATTCCGCTATTTCTATCCGCAGATCGGCAAGGACGCGCTGATCATCGACGATCGCTTCAACGGCGGCGGCTTCATCCCCGACCGGATGATCGAGCTGCTCGACCGTCCGCTGCTCAACTACTGGGTGCGCCGCAATCTCGAGCCGGCGATGACGCCGGCCTACGCACATGAAGGCCCGAAAGCGATTCTGACGAACGGACTCGCGGGCTCAGGCGGCGACGCGCTGCCGTACTACTTCCGCGAGCGCAAGCTCGGTCCCGTCATCGGAACGCGGACGTGGGGAGGGCTGATCGGATTGAGCGGCAGTCCCGATCTGATGGATGGCGGCGGTGTCACGGTGCCGACGTTCCGCTTCAAAGATACGCACGGCATGTGGGCGGTGGAAGGTGTGGGCACGGCGCCCGACATCGAAGTCGTCGATCGTCCCGATCTCGTCGCCGCCGGCCACGACCCGACCCTGGAAAAAGCAGTCGAAGTCCTGATGCAGGAGCTCAAGGAGCGCGGGCGTCCCCGCCCGCAGTGATCGGGGGACCCGCCCGATCACTTTTTTTTATGGTCGCGGGCGTTCCCGCCCGATCACTTTTTTCACGGTCGCGGGGGACCCGCCCGATCACGTTCTCTTCGTCGTTCTGAGTCGCCGGGCGGGACGCCCGGCGACTGCGGGCGAGACGCCCGCGCTCCAGCGATACCGTTTCAGATCGCAGCGGCCTTTGGCGTCGAACGCGATTCCTTCGGCCTCGAGCAACATGCGCTGCAACTCGTGCGAGTCGCCGCTCGTCCGCGCGGAGATTTCGCCGCGCGCATTGATGACGCGATGCCACGGCACATCGCTGTCCGCCGGCAGCGCGTGCATCGCGTAGCCGGCCTGCCGCGCGTGCCCTTCCAGTCCGGCGAGCTCCGCCACCTGTCCATACGTCGCGACTTTCCCTCGCGGGATCCTCTTCACCACCGACCAGATCCGTTCGTAGTGCGAGCTCATCGTGCTAGGATTGCACACTCCCTTGGGCAGTGCCCGGTTCGGAACAAGCGTGTGAATGTGAGTGTTTTCGAGGTTCCATCATGCCCAGAGCCATAGCCTCCGCACAGATCGCCTTCGGTCTCGTTGCCATTCCCGTCAAGCTCTTTTCTGCGGCCGAGTCGTCGGAGCGGATCAGCTTCAACATGCTGCACAAGGATTGCGGCAGCCGCATCCAGCAGCAGCTCTTCTGCCCCAAAGACGAGCGGACGATCGATCGCTCCGAAGTCGTGAAGGGCTACGAGTTCTCGAAGGGACAATACGTCCTCTTCAGTGAAGAAGAGATCAAGTCGCTGGAAGAGAAGGCGACGCAGACGATCGAGATCACCGAGTTCCTCCCGTCGACCGAGATCGATCCGATCTTTTTCTCGAAGGCTTACTACCTCGGCCCCGACCGCGGCGGCGATCGCGCGTACACGCTGCTGTCGAAAGCGCTGCAGGAAACGGGACGCTGGGCGCTCGCCAAGTACGCTGCGCGCGGCAAGCAGTACCTGACGATTCTCCGGCCGCTCGGCAAAGGGCTCGTGATGCAGCAGCTCTACTATCCGAGCGAGATCCGCTCGATCGATGAGCTCGATCTGTCCGACGCGCCGGTGAAGGACAACGAGCTGAAGATGGCGATTCAGCTCGCCGAGATGGGCGCGACCGAAGAGTTCCATCCCGAGAACTATCGCGACGAGCAGGCGGAGCGCACGCGCGCACTGATCCAGCGCAAGATCGAAGGAGAAGAGATCACCTCGCTCGCGAGCGAAGAGCCGCGCGCGCAGGTCATCGACCTCATGGAAGCACTGCGCGCCAGCCTCGGCGGCGGCTCCCGCGCGGCATCCTCGCCGTCATCTTCGCGCGCGGCGAAGAGTGCGCCGGCGAAGATGCCGGTCCGCACGGAAGAGAAGCGCAAACCTGCGAAGCCGGCAGCGCGCAAGGCTGCTCCCGCGGCGAAGTCGAAAGCGCGATAGCATCGCCGTATGTCCTACTCCGTCCGCGAGGTCGCGGCGATGCTCGGCCTGACGCCGGCGCAGATTCGCTCGTTCGCGAATCAGGGCTTTCTCCATCCGGAGCGCGGTGCGCGCGGCGAGCTCCTCTTCGGCTTTCGCGATCTCATCGTGCTGCGGACAGCCGGCGAGCTGACGGCGGCGAGGATTCCTCCGAAAAAAGTGCGGCGCGTCCTCTCGCTGCTGCGCGAGCAGCTTCCTGCCGGACGCTCGATCACCGCCGTGCGCATCGCAGCCGATGGCGAGCGCGTCGTCGTCAGCGACGGTGATGCAGTCTGGAATCCGGAGTCGGGCCAGGCGCTCTTCGATTTCGCCGTGTCGGAGATCGCGGAGAAAACCGCGCCGGTTCTGCTGCAGGCCGCGGAGACGGCCGACGATGCCGACGACTGGTACTTTCTCGGATGTGAGCTGGAGATGACTTCCGTGGAGAAAGCGCGCGAGGCCTACGAGAAAGCGATCGCGATCGATCCTCAGCATGCCGACGCGCACGTGAACCTCGGCCGCCTCCTGCACGAGGCGCGCGCCGCGGCCGCGGCAGCGAAGCAGTATCGCGCGGCGCTCGATGCCGATCCGGAGCATGGCGTGGCCTGGTTCAATCTCGGCGTCGCGCTGGAAGACCTCGGCCGCTCTCAGGAGGCGGAGGAAGCGTACGAAAAGGCAATCGGGCTCGATGAGCTGAACGCCGACGCGCACTACAACCTCGCCGGCATTCTCGAGCGGCGCGGCGACAAGCCTGGCGCGCTGCGGCATCTCGCGGCGTACCGGAGGCTTCGCGAATGAGCGGCACGGCGAGCCCGCAAGTCCCCGCACCGGCGGCTCCCAAAGAGCGCCTCGTTTCCCTCGATGCGTTCCGCGGGCTCACGATCGCCGGCATGCTGCTCGTCAACGATCCCGGAAGCTGGAGCGCCATCTATGCGCCGCTCGAACATGCCGAGTGGCACGGGTGGACGCCGACCGATCTCGTCTTTCCCTTCTTCCTCTTCATCGTCGGCATCACGACGCATCTCTCGCGCAAGGAGCCGAAGGCGATCCTGCGCCGCGGCGCGCTCATCGTTCTCTTCGGACTTCTGTTGAATGCGTATCCATTCTTCTGGTGGGGGAAGATCGCCGGCGTTGCCGATCCGTCGTTTCTGCAGCGCGTCGTCTATCGCTTCGCGCATCTCCGCTTCATGGGCGTGCTGCAGCGGATCGGGATCGTCTACGCGATCTCCGCGCTCATCGCGCGCTATGTCACGGCGTGGCGCTCGCGCCTCGCCATCATCGCGGCGATTCTCGTCGGCTACTGGGGCGTGATGCTGTTCGCGCCGCTCGAGCCGCCGGACGTGACGATGGCCGCCCGCGCCGACCGCGCGCTGCTCGGCGCGAATCACATCTGGTCGATCACCAAAACGTGGGATCCCGAAGGGCCGCTGTCGACGCTGCCCGCGATTGCGACCGCGCTGTTCGGCATTCTCGCCGGTGAGTGGATCTCGAGAAAAGAGAAGCCGCTCATCGAGCGCATCGCCGCGATGTTCGGCGCGGGTGCGATCGCGATGTTCGCCGGCTCGCTGTGGGGCTGGCTCTTTCCGATCAACAAGAATCTCTGGACGAGCTCCTACGTCGTCTTCACCGCCGGTTTCGCTTCGCTCGTTCTCGCCACCTGCATGTGGCTCATCGACTACCTCGGCGCGACGCGCTGGTCGAAACCGTTCGTGATCTACGGCCTCAATCCGCTGGTGGCGTTCGTTGGCTCCGGCGTCATGGCGCGCACGATCGACTCGCTGATCAAGGTCACGTGGACGGGACAGAAGACGTCGCTGCATCAGGCGACGTTCGCGCTTTTCTTCGAGCCGTTCTTCCCGGAGAAGTTCGCGTCGCTGCTGTGGGGCCTCTGCTTCGTCGCGCTCTGGCTGGGGATTCTGACGATTCTCTACCGGCGCAAGATCGTGCTGCGGGTGTGAGCTCGCTGCAATGGATCGTCGCTGCGGCCGGGAAAAACTTGAAGTGAACCCTGTAAACCAAAGCACACCCTCGCCCGTCGATTCCCTATCATGGTGCTCATGCGCTCGCTCGTCTGCCTGCTCATCGTCAGTCTCCTCGTCCCGGTCGCAATCGCCGAAGAACATCACCATCACGTTGCGTTCTCGCTGGAGACGCCGGAGCCGATTCCCGTCGCGCCGACCGGCGTGACGCGCACCTACACGCTGACCGCGAAGCAGTGGGCGTTCACGTTCTCCCCGTCGCCGTTCGTGGCGAATGTCGGCGATACCGTCGTGATCAACGGGACGTCGAGCGATGTGCAGCACATCCTGCTGATGGAGCGCTACGTGCTCGGAGCCGGGCTCAAGCTCGACAAGGGGACGACGCGGACCGTGACGTTTACCGCCGATCAGGCAGGCACGTTCCTCTTCCTCTGCAACCAGTCGTCGTGCGGCGCGGGACATTCGACGATGTCGGGCAACTTCGTCGTGACGGCCGCGGCTGCGCCCTCGATCTCCAGCGTGCAGCCCTCATCCGGCTCGCAGGGAACGACAGTGACGATCACCGGCACGAATTTCGTGAGCGGAGCGACGGTGAAGTTCGGAACGGTCGCCGCGTCGAGCGTCACGGTGCAGAGCGCGACCTCGATCGTGGCGACGGCGCCTCCGCAGGATGCGGGAACGGTGAGTGTCTCGGTGACGAATCCCGACGGCCAGAGCGCGACGTTCAACGGCTTCACGTATGTCGTTCCAGCGCCGTCGATCGCCTCCGTCTCGCCGGCGTCAGGCCCGAGCAACGGCGGCACATCCGTGCAGATCAGCGGGAACAACTTTCAGAGCGGGGCCACGGTCACCGTCGGTGGAAAGGCGGCGCTGGTGCTCAGCGCAACTTCGTCGGCGATCACGATCGTGACGCCGGTCGCCGTCGCGACGGAGCAGCAATCGCTCGCCGCCGATGTCGTCGTCAGGAATCCTGACGGGCAGTCGGCGACCGCGGCGCAGGCATTCCGCTACACGGCCGTGCCGCTCTCCGTCGCGAGCGTGTCGCCGGCGAGCGGCTCGAACCAGGGCGGGAGCCTCGTCTCGATCAGCGGCACCGGCTTCACGTCGGCGCTCGCCGGCGCGTCGGTCACGTTCGGCGGCGTTGCAGGCACGAGCCTGGCCGTTCTCGATGCGGCCACGCTTACCGTGAAAGTCCCCGCGCACGCCAACGGCACCGTCGATGTTGCCGTGACGATGGGCGGTCAGACCGTGACCGCGCGGTCGGCCTTTACGTTCGAGGACACGCCGCCGCGACGCCGGACGGTGAAGCATTGAGCTCCGCGGCGCGGCGCCCGTAGATCAGCGAGAAGATCGGCGACGTCATGACCGTGGTGATGATCGCCATCAACACCATGATCGTGAAGAGCGCTGGCGTGATGAGGCCGCGCTCGAGGCCGATGTTGAGAATGATCAGCTCCATCAGTCCGCGCGCATTCATCAGCGTGCCGATGGTCCATGACTCACGCCACGGCTCGCCCGTCGCGCGTGCCGCGAGCGCGCACGCCACGCCTTTCCCGGCGATCGCGAGAATGAAGACGATGCCGGCCAGATTCCAGATCGCGCGCGAGTCGAGAAGACCGACCTGCGTGTTGAGGCCCGAGTAGACGAAGAACACGGGGACGAGAAGTGTCCCTGTCACCAGCCCGAACTTCTCATGCACCACCTCCGCGAAGCGGCCGCGCGGCATCGAGGTGCCGCAGATGAACGCTCCGAAGACCGCGTAGATCCCGATCGCATCGGTCGCCCAGGCGCAGAGCATGACGATCATCAGCATCAGCGTGGCTGTCGTGGCATCGATGTTTCCACTCGCATCGACGCGGCGCTCGAAGCGCGCCAGCAGCGGCTTGAAGAGGTAGATCATCGCGAGGACATACACCGCGCCGCCGAAGATCGCGGTCATGGCGATCGAGGAGTCCGCTTTCACGGCGGCGAGGATGAAGGCGAGAAGACACCATGCCATCGCGTCGTCGAGAGAGCCCGCGGCGAGCGAGATCGTGCCGATGCGCGTTCGGGCGATTCCTCGCTCATCGAGAATCCGCGCCAGCATCGGAAACGCCGTGATCGACATCGCGGCGCCCATGTACAGCGCTCCCATCAGCGGAGAGATGCTGGCGGTGAACAGACCCGCGTCCTTCTTCAGATTGAGCGCGAGCGTTGCGCCCAGCGCGAACGGCACGATGATCCCCGAGGCGGAGATGGCCGCGGCGCTCCGGACGCGTCCGCGAATCAGTCCGGCGTCGAATTCGAGACCGACCATGAACATGTAGAGCACGAGGCCGACCTGGCTGATCGCGTAGAGAATCGGCATGCTGGCTTTCGGAAAGAGCCAGTGCTGCGCGGAGGGAGCGAGTGCGCCGAAGAGCGACGGTCCGAGGAGGACGCCGGCGATCATTTCGCTGACCACCTGCGTCTGTCCGGCGAAACGGCCGAGCCAGCCGACGGCGCGGCAAACGGCGAGGATCACCGTCAACTGCAAAAACAGTTTGAGAACCAGATCGAAATTCGACACGATTGCGGATTGTAAGGGAGAGCGGGCCGCTGGCTCGCCCTGACGGAGACCTACATTGAAAAAATCACTTCTGCTCCTCGCACTCGTCGCAGCCCAACTATCCGCTGCACCCGCCCGAAAAGTGGAAGCGACCTACACCGCGACCGTCGCCAATATCCCTGCCGGACTCGACAGGCTCAACGTCTGGATTCCGCTGCCGGTGTCGCGCGGACCTCAGCAGATCAGCAACGTGACGATCGATTCGCCGGTCGAGCTGAGGCGTTATCGCGAAAAGGAATTCGGCGATGAATATGCGTTCGCGGCGATCGAGCATCCGCCCGCCGGCGACTTCACCGTGCGCATCCGCTTCACGGCGGAGCGGCGCGAGATCACGATGTCGACGATTGCCGAGAGGAACGCCTCGAAGCGCGAGCTCGACCGCGCGCTTCGCGCCGACAGGCTGGTGACGCTCTCGCCGCGTCTGCGCAAGCTCGCTGCGGAAGTCACGGCAGGAAAGACCACGCCCATCGATCAGGCGCACGCCATCTACGATCATCTCCTCGCCACGATGAAGTACGACAAGACGACGCCCGGCTGGGGCAAGGGCGACAGCGAGCGCGCGTGCGACATCCGCGCCGGCAACTGCACCGATTTTCATTCGCTCTTCATGTCGCTCGCGCGCGCGAAAGGCATCCCGTCGCGCTTCGTCATCGGCTTCCCGATGACTGCGAAGGATGGACAGGTGAAGGGCTATCACTGCTGGGCGGAGTTCTATGTGAAAGGGAAGGGTTGGATTCCCGTCGATCCTTCCGAGGCGTCGAAGTCCTCCGATCCGGCGGTGCGCTCGTATCTCTTCGGCAATCTCGATCCCGATCGCGTGCAGTTCACGATGGGGCGCGACCTCGTTCTGGAGCCGCGTACGGCGCAGCCGCTGAACTACTTCATCTATCCGCACGCCGAGGCGAATGGGGAAGAGATCGGCACGCCGTCGATCGCGCTGGAGTTCAGGGACCTGCCCGGTGGCGCAGCACCCGTCCCGGCAGCGCAGGCGTCATCGCGCCGTCCCTGAGCACCGCGGTGCCGTTGACGATCACGTTGCTGATGCCTTCGCTGAAGTGATGCGGATCTTCGTACGTCGAGACGTCCCGGATCGTCTTCGGATCGAAGACGGCGATGTCGGCTTTCATCCCGGCGCGCAGCAGCCCGCGATCGCTGATGCCGGCGCGCGACGCGGCGAGTGATGTCATCTTCCGCACGGCTTCTTCCAGCGGGAAGAGATGCTCGTCGCGAACGTAGTGGCCGAGGATGCGCGGGAACGTGCCGTAGGCGCGGGGATGCGCACCGACGTCGCGCATCGCGCCGACGACGGCGCCGCTGTCGGAGCCGACGGCGACCCAGGGCTGCCGGAGCGCGTACTGCATGTCGTCCTCGCGCAATCCGAAATAGATCGCGATGGGGGAGGCGCTGCACATCTCGAAGAGGCGCAGCACGGCTTCCGGCGCCGTCGTGCCGAGCGCGCCGGCGATCTCATCGAGACGCTTCCGCTCGAGTTGCGTCTTCATCGCGGCGGGTGCATCCGGCAGATTGCGGACGAGGATGTCGTGCGGCTCCGTGATGCGCAGGCTCTCGGCGATCTTCGCGCGCGTCGCGGGATCCTTCAGCGACGCGGTGAACGCGAGATAGCCCTTCTCCAGCGCCCACGCGGGCACGATCGACGTGAGCTCCGTCGATGTGGCGGTGTATGGATAGATGTTCGCCGCGACATCGAGCCCGCTTTTCCGCGCGGCCTCGATCTTCGCGACGATCTCCGGCATGTGTCCGCGCATGGAGCCGCCCGCTTTCAGGTGAAAGATGTTCACCGGCGCGTGCGCTTCGCGTCCGATGCGGAACGCCTCGTCGAGGGCATCCATGATGCCGGCCGATTCGCTCCGCATGTGCGTCCAGTACGCGCCCCCTTTCCGCCCGGCGGCCGTGGCGAGCGCGATCAGCTCCTCGGTGCCGGCGAAGCGTCCCGGCGGATAGATCAGTGCGCTCGACAGGCCGGTGGCTCCCTCATCCATCGCCTGGCTAACCATCCGCTGCATCTCGGCGAGCTGCGCCGGAGTGGGGGAGACGCTGGCGGTGCCGAGCACGATCTCGCGGGGATTGGCGGCGCCGACGTAGAAGGCGAAGTTGATCGCCGAACCGCGTTTCTCGACCGTCCGCATGAAATCGGCGAGCGTTCGCCAGGTGGCGTCGGGAAATCCGGGCAGACGCGTGCGGTTGATCTCTGCGGCCATCGCCTCGTCGATCGGCCCCGGCGAATGCCCTTCACCCGTCACCTCGGTCGTCACTCCCTGGCGGATCTTTCCCTCGAGGTGCGGGTCGATGAGGACAGAGCGCTCGGAATCGCCGAGGAGGTCGATGAAGCCGGGCGCGACGGCCTGATTGCGGGCGTCGATCGTCTGCGCTGCGGTGTGGTGCGAGAGATCGCCGATCGCCGCGATCGTGTCGCCGCGAATCCCGACGTCAGCACGGATGCGCGGTGCCCCGCTGCCGTCGATCACCTCTCCGTTGCGGATGATGAGATCGAAATCGGGTGCCGTCCGCGGCAGGGAAGGGGGTGAGGGGGCATGGGTACAGGCGAGAGCGAGAAAAAGCGCCGCGATCCTCATGCAAGTGGAGTGACAGACGAAAGCTCGCTGTCCTGCGACTGTTTGCATTGGCGCGCCCTATTCACTGTCCGAGATGTCATCCAGCGATCGGAAGCTGCTCGCGAATGACGCCCTTCCCGGCGAGGGCTTCCTCGGCCAGCGTTCGATTCGCCTCGGTGGACCTTAACCGTATCCGAAGCTCGCCGGCTTCCGATGCGTAACGGGCCAACGCTCTCCCTGCTAACCGCACGCGCTGAAGTATTGCTCTCGCGAAAATTGCGCGGCGGTTGGTGCCGGGTGCAGCGCAGAGTTAGACGACCGGCGCCGCGATGAGTGCGCTGAACGACGGTGCGATGTGTTCGATGACTCGCACTTCGCCGCGAATGAGGATGTCTTCGTGATCGATCCTCACGACGGCGGCATCATGGGCGCGATTGCCAGGTGCGAAACAGACAGGATCGTAACTCCCGTCGCTCGGCTGGCCGATTTGGACGAAGCCGTTCTTCGCGAGCGCATTGAAGATCGCCTCGTCACGAAAGATTCCGAATCGCAGCTCGTGAGCGGCGTAACCAATCCCCTCAGGAGTGTTCGCGAAGAACAGAACCTTGTGCCAGGCGAACTCAGGGTAGATGTACCGTCCCGCGAACGACCGGAAGATCTCGGGAAACCTCTTCGGAAGCTTCGCTTCGACGTGGTCGATCCAGGAGACGTCGTATAGACGAATGCTCCAGCTCCAGAGACCAGGATCGGCGGTCGGTTCGGCAACCGATGGGGCGACTTCGTCTTTCAGTTTGGCGGGGCGTGCTGAGGAATTGATTCGCGACACAAAGTCGTCGATCTGTGCGTCGAGACTTTTCATTTCGTCGTCTAACGTTTGCCGGTCACTGGCGCCGTGCTTCACACGAGTGAGATCGCCATGTGTTGCCCACGGTCCGCCCAACGGTTCGGCGCTCGCCCGGCTCAGACCCGTACGCGGGAAAGTATAGCGCTCAAGAAGGGTGCGGCTAGCGGTTCGAAGCCAGGTGCAGCGCAGAGTTAGGTACCGTTAGTGTCTTTGCGTCAGCGAGTTCGGCCTCTCTTTGAGAACAGCGTCATCCACGAACGTGCCTTTGCTTCGGGCTTAACTTCGATACCCGCCGGAAATCGTCGCTGCGAAATTCCTTTCAGTGTCTGACGGATAGCCGCATTCCGCCGGGCGTGCTATCGGTAGACATAGAAAAGCTCGTTCGTCCTTACGAACGCATTGCGCAGCAGCGAGATGTACGGGCGCTGGCTCTTGTAGGTCTGCAGCAGCGCGTCCTTCTGCTTCTTCACTTCCGGCGTCAGCGGATAGGTCGCCCACGCGTAGGAGCGCATACTCGCCGGCGGCAGCAGCGCCCGCTGCGGCGTCCGGACCAGCGATCGCGCGATGCGGCCCGCATGCACCAGATATCCGAGACGATGCGCGTCGCTGTGAACCGCCTGCAGTGCGAGCTCCGTGAACGCAGCCGTCGCTGCATGATCCGAATGTTCGTCGAAGTCGACCGGCGCGATCACCATCGTCGGCTTCGCGATCTCGATCACGCGCTCCATGTCCGCCATCAGGTGATCGAACCGGTATGGTGACCCCGGCGACAGCGCCTCCTGATACGGAACCGCTTTCTGCGCAGTGCCGCGCGAGCGGACGATCGCCGTCTTGTCGTCGAGGATCGCCTGAAGTCCCCGATCGGGATACCCGAGGACGAAGTAGTGGTCGTTCGGGACGCCGAGAAGCTGCATCGCCGTGTGTGCCTCGGCGATGCGCGCGTGGCCGACGGCGAGGAAGTTCGCCGCGCTCGGCTCGAGCGTCTTGTGCATGATTCGCGCGGAGAACCGGTTGCAGTCGCCCGCCGTCAGGAAGACGACATACACCTCGGCGCCATTCGCAACCGCGTCGAACGCATAGCCCGCCGCGCCGATGGCTTCATCGTCGATGTGCGGAGCCACGATGAGCACGCGGTCATTGCGGCCGGCGTGCACGATTCGGGGGTACTGGTTCACGATCGCCTTTCCATGCGGATTCCAGGTGAACAGCGTCAGGAGCGTGACTATGCCGGCGAGCAACATGGGACCCGTGAATATTGATGTAGATAACACCAACAGGCAAGTCTGCGACTACCAGCCGTAGCGCGTTTCGGCGATGAACGTGCGGCCGTCCATGTTCGGGCCGGCGCCGGACTGCGCCGCGGCAGGGCGCGCCCCGGTGGCGTTCGTGAAGTCCATACCGACGCGCCAGTGCTGCGTGAACTCGTACAGCCACGCGAGCGTCCACGCGCGGCCATGTTCATCGTTGCTCTCCGCGATGGAGTGGTCGCGGTCGAACGTAGCGAACTGATCCAGACGCGCGGTCACGCGCGAGCGGCCGTACTTGTGAGAGACGAGCGCGTACCACGCGTGAAAGTCCGCCTGCACCCAGCCGCGTCCGCGGCCGCGAAAGCCCATGCCCGTGTCGCCGCTGATGAGCTCCGCAGCGAGCACGGTCGCCTCGCGCGATCCGACCTCGCCGCCGATGAGATTGAAGCGCGTTCGCCACGAGTACTGATTCCGATAGAGAGCGCGGTCTCCGCGGTTGTCGAGACGGACGAACTGAATCATCCCGCGCTCGGGAAGGCTGAATCGCACACGGCCCGCGAAGCCTGTGCGGCCGTCGAGGTCACGATCAAACGGGGTCGTGCCGCGCTTTTGATCGAGAAACATTCTCGGGTCATTGAACGAGAAGAGCGGCGGCAGCGGCAGCTCCTCTCCGTACGTCGTGACGCGGCTCGAGATCGCCCAGCCGCGCCAGCCCAGCAGCGTCCCCATCGTGTCATTGCCGCGGAACGCGGTGCCTGCCACCGTGAGAGCCGACAGCGACGGGAGCTCGTGTCGCCACTCGACCTCCGCTCCGATCGGCCGCACCTCGTGCGCCATCCAACTGTTCACCGCGGAGAAGGTGATCGCGTACGGCGACGTCCAGAGGTTGTCGCGATTCTCGCGCGAGGTCGGGAGGAAGAACTCCCCAGCCTTCAGTTGAATCTGATCGTGCGCGAACGTCTTCCGGACTTCGGCGTACGCCTCGGCGACTCCGGCGTGATCGCGATCGTGATCATGCCGCGCGATTCCATGCAGATGGACGTCGAACCAGGAGCTCGGAGTCCAGTCGAGTCCGAGCTGCGCCTGAGCGAAGGGAGCGTTGCGGCTCTGATCGAGGCGTCCGAATCCTCCATCCAGCCAGCTGCGCGGTCCGGTCGCGTAAACGCCGCCTCCGGAAAGGAAGCCCGACAACCGGACCGTCTGCGCGCTCGCGGAATTGCAGAGAAACAGAGCGACGGCAACGATCCCAACCACCCGCTGCATCCGGGCATGTTAGCAGGGTCACTCTCAGGACTGTGCGGACGAGGCGTCCGCACTCGACCTTGCTCTAGAGCGGGATTCGCGGATCGCGCCACAGGCCTGTCACGCGCTGGCCGTAGTCGATCGAAACGAGAAAGCGCGAGAGCAGGCGATTGCCGGCGCGCGGCTGCGCCACGCTGGCGTATTGCACATCGATCGTGCCGAAGTCTGTGCCGCCCATCTGCACATGCGCCGTTCCCCGTGACGGCTTCGCCGCGGGAAGGACGAGCGTGTCGGGCAGAGCGGTGTCGACGATCGCTTCCACCTTCTTCCCATCGACGTCGATCAGCACGGCAGGGGCACCGGAAAAACGATGGAGCGTCATGGCCGCTGGCTCCATCCGCTGCTTCTGATACGTGACGAGTCCCGCGTGATAGTCGATCGTGATGGAGTGGCGTCCCCAGACGTCGGCGCCGAACATCGCGTCACCCGTTCCGCCGAGGCTGACGACGACGGGCTCGACTCGCAGCGATTCCTTCTCGCTGATCGCGAAGGTGAACGGCGGCCGTGCCTGCAGCGTCGCGGCGAATTGCGGGTCGATCGCGGAGCGCGCGCTCGCCGTCGAAAGAAAGAAACGCCCGCGATGATTCTCGATCGTGGGCGTCGAGAGGAAGAGAAGATTGTTGTGAATGGTGAACGCGATGTTCACCTCGCTCGCCACAGGCTCGTCGTGCCACGGCAGGACCGGCGCGCAACCGATCCACGACAGTGCGACGGCGGCGGTTGCGATCGCCTTCAATTTCGAGTACATACCCACCCTTGTTTCACCCGGAGGATTGCAAGCAAATGCTCAGCGAATTCAAAAACGAGCCCCTGACCGACTTTAACAAACCTGACAACAAAGCCGCGATGGAGGCCGCTCTCGGGAAAGTGCAGTCCGAAATCGGGCGCGAATATCCGCTGGTCATCGGCGGCCAGCACATCACCGGACTCAAGACCTTCGACTCCATCAACCCCTCGCACAAGTCGCAGGTGCTCGGGAAATTCCAGAAGGGGACGACGCCGCACGTCGAGCAGGCGATCGACGCCGCGTGGAACGCCTTCGAGAGCTGGAAGAAGGCGAGCGTCGACACGCGAGCCGGACTGCTCGTGAAAACGGCGGCGCTGCTGCGGGAACGGAAGCATGAGTTCTCTGCGACGATGGTGCTCGAGGTCGGCAAGACCTGGGCCGAAGCCGATGCGGACACCGCCGAGGCGATCGACTTCTGCGAGTTCTATGCGCGCGAAGCGTATCGCTGGGGTGGCGAGCAGCCGATCACGAAGATCGCCGGCGAAGACAACGAGCTCGTCTACCTTCCTCTCGGCGTGGGAGCCGTGATTCCGCCCTGGAACTTCCCGCTGGCCATCATGGCCGGCATGACGACCGCGGCCGCGGTCACCGGCAACTGCGTGATTCTCAAGCCGTCCTCGGATGCACCGTGGATCGCGTGGCGATTCTTCGCGCTGCTCGAAGAGGCCGGCATGCCCGCCGGCGTCGTCAACTTCGTCAGCGGCTCGGGCGGCGAGGTCGGCGATCCGCTGATTCAGCATCCGCGGATTCGCTTCATCTCCTTCACCGGATCGAAGGAAGTCGGACTGCACATCAACGAAGAGGCCGCGAAGCCGCGCAAGGGACAGATCTGGATCAAGCGCGTCGTCGCCGAGATGGGCGGCAAGGACGCGATCATCATCGATCGCGAGACGAAGAACCTCGACGAGGCTGCCGCTGCGGCGGTGGCGTCGGCGTTCGGATTCCAGGGACAGAAGTGCTCCGCCTGCTCGCGGCTGATCGTCGACGAGGCGGTGTACGACAAGATCGTGCCGCTCGTCGCGGAGAAGACGAAGGCGCTGAAGATCGGCGCGGCCGAAGCGGCGGACTCGCAGATCGGACCCGTCGTCAACGAGAAGGCGATGAAGAAGATCAAGGAGTACATCGACAAGGGGTCGAAGGAAGGACGGCTCGTCGCCGGCGGCAATGTCCGTCCGGACGAGGGGTTCTTCATCGAGCCGACGGTCATCGCCGATGTCGCGGAAGACGCGACGATCTCGCAGGAAGAGATCTTCGGGCCGGTGCTGGCGATCATCAAGGCGAAAGACTTCGATGACGCGCTGCGCATCGCGAACGGCACGGAGTTCGGATTGACGGGCGCCGTCTTCACCGACAACGAAGAGAAGATCCGCCGCGCGGAGGAGGAATTCTTCGTCGGCAATCTCTACATCAACCGCAAGTGCACCGGAGCGTTAGTCGGTGTGCACCCCTTCGGCGGCTTCAACATGTCGGGCACCGATTCGAAGGCCGGCGGCCGCGACTACCTCGGCCTCTTCCTGCAGGCTAAAGCCATGTCGCGAAAAAAGAAGGCCGCCGCGCAGCCGGCGGGAGTAGGGGAGTAGGAGCGCGGGCGTCCCCGCCCGCAGTCGCCGGGCGACTCGCCCGGCGACCATCGCGTGCGTGGAAAAGTGAGCGGCCGAACGGCCGCGCGCCACTAGTCCATCTTGAAGTTGACGGTCAGGGAGAAGATAACGTCAACAGGTTGACCATTGAGCGTGCCCGGGTGGAAGCGCCACTGCTTCACCGCCTGCACGGCCTCTTCGGACAGACCCATCGGCAGTCCCTTCAGTACGTGGACTTCTTCGACCGTTCCCTGCCGGTTGATCACGGCTTCCACGACGACGACGCCGGTGATGTGCGCATGGCGCGCCGCCTCGGTGTATTTCGGTTCCGGTTTCGAAATCGCAGTCGGAGCCTTCACGTCGCCGCCGACGCGCAGCGGACCATCGGTCCCTTCGCTGCCGTTCCCCGCGGTGCCTGAGCCCGTGCCTCCGAGCTGGCCGCCGAGTTGTCCGCCGACGACTCCACCCTTTTCGCCACCGATCTGACCGCCGACGACGCCGCCAACGACGCCGCCTGCAACGCCGCCCGGCACCCCACCCGCAACACCCGCGGTGGAAGTCGAGTCACCGGAGCCGCTGCCTTCGCTGCTCGACGATGACGACATCATCGGCTGCGGAAGGGACGACTCGTCGTCGATCTTCAAAGTCTGAGGCGACGGCGTCTGCACCGGCTGCGGCACTTCTTTGGGCGTCTCCACCGGCGTAATGAATTTGGGCGTGCTCGGCAGTTGCAACTGCGTCACGAGCTTCACCGGCTTCGGCCCTCCTCCGGACGACTTCGCCGGCGCCGGGGGCGGCGGCGGGGGAGGCGGCGGAGGTGCGGCGCCCTGCGTCAGATAGGCTCGGATCGGTTTCTGCTCCGCCTTGACGTTCTTCACCGAGGTCATCGATAGAAAGAGAATCAGTGCGATCAACAGCGCATGCATGACAAGCGAGCCGAGGTACGGTTTCCATTTGCGTTTGCGGCCCGTCCGGTCACTCGATTCGATGAGATTTTCTTGGAGGTCCATGGAGCAGTTATTTGCAATCGGGCGGCCAGTCAATTTGACTTTGTTTTTCAATAAGTTGAGCCAGAACTACCCGTCTGTTCGTGGTGCCCGCTGCCGGAGCGAAGTACAATCCCGTCCCGCATGGTTCCGCACGAGGATGGGGAGGGCAAGTCGACGCTGCGGGAGTACCTCGAGGCGTTGCTCATCGCCGTCATCTTCGTCCGCTTCGCCTCGGTCTTCGTCTTTCAGGCGTTCAAGATTCCGTCGGGCTCGATGGAAGACAATCTGAAAGTCGGCGATCACCTCATCGTCAACAAGTTCATCTATGGCCCCGGCGCGCAGTTTCTCCTGCCGATCCGCGACATCCGCCGCGGCGACATCATCGTCTTCCGCTATCCGCTGCAACCGGAGACCGACTTCGTGAAGCGCGTGATCGGCTTGCCGGGCGAGACCGTGATGATTCAGAACAAGGAAGTGTTCATCAACGGGAAGAAGCTGGACGAGCCGTACGTCATTCACATCGATCAGGCGATCTATCCATTTCGCGATCAACTGGCGCCGTACACGGTTCCCCAGGGGGAGTACTTCGCGATGGGAGACAATCGGGACAATTCGAAGGACTCGCGATATTGGGGTCCGGTGCCCCGCTCGATGATCAAGGGGCGTGCATTCATGGTCTACTGGTCCTTTCACGGGCAGCCGACGATGGCGGATGCAACGTGGCGTGATCGCGCGAAGGAATTGTGGGGCGTCGTGCGTTACTTCGGCACGCGCACGCGCTGGGATCGCATGTTCATGATCGTCGACAGGAAGTACCACTATCACGCTGAAGAACCGATCGAAGGAGTGAACGAGCTCCAATGACGGAGTTGCCTACAGGTCCGGAGACGGACGATTCGACACCGGTGAATGACAACGCCGGTGCGACGGTAATCGATCGCAGCGATCACTCGATCTCGCGCCGCCGCATTCCGGAAAACGTTCTGAAGGTTCTCTACCGGCTGCATCGCAGCGGCTATCGCGCGTATTTGTGCGGAGGCAGCGTGCGCGATCTGCTGATGAACCGGCAGCCGAAGGACTTCGACATCGCGACGGATGCGCATCCGGGCGACATCCGCCGTCTCTTCCGCAACAGCCGCATCATCGGCCGGCGCTTCCGGCTGGTGCACATCATCTTTCAGGATCAGATCGTCGAGGTCGCGACCTTCCGGCGCGAGCCGGAGCGAAGCTCGACGGATGAAGAGAACGAAGATTTCCTGATCACGGATGACAACACGTTCGGCTCGCCGCTTCAGGATGCGAAGCGGCGCGACTTCACGATCAACGCGCTCTTCTACAACATCGCCGATTTCTCGGTGATCGACTACGTCGGCGGCCTCGAGGACATGCGGCAGAAACGCGTGCGGATGATCGGCGATCCCGATGTCCGTTTCCGCGAGGACCCCGTGCGGATGATGCGCGCGATCGAGTTCGCATCGCGTCTCGGTTTCGAGATCGAGCAGGCGACGTATGACGCCGTCCTGCGGCATCGCAACGAGATCCTGAAGGCGTCGCCGCCGCGTGTGTCGGAAGAGATCCTGGAGCTGCTCCGCCGCGGCTGGTCGCGCGAGGCGATCCGCAGGATGGTGGACTCCGGGCTCCTCGAGCCGCTGCTGCCGGAAGTGTATGGAGCGATCGCCGGGGAGCGGGCACCGTATTTCTGGAAGATGCTGGAAGTGCTCGATCGCACCGTGCAGGCGGGGCGGAAGATCACCGATGCCGTGCTGCTCAGCGTGCTGATGCTCCCATGGGTGGTCGCGGAGCTCGAGCGTGAAGAGCATCGCCGGGAATCGCGGATGCGGATCGCCGAGGTGCTGACGTTCATCCGCGACCTCGTGCAGCCGCTTTGCGCGCGCATGGCGCTGGCAGCGGGGACACGCCATCAGATCGAGCAGGCACTCGAGACTCTGTGGCGTCTGCTCGAGCCGCCAAGCGACCGGCGCGCGCAATTCCGCGCCGTGCATCGCGAGCCGTTCAACGACGCGCTCGCCCTGCTCGAGCTCTATGCACTCTCCTCCGGCAGGTACGTCGAGCAATACAAGCAGTGGCACCACTTCGCGCAACGGGCGAGAAGGGAAGGCGAGGTGGCGCAGCAGCCGGTTAGACGGCGAAGACGGCGGAGGTGAGGGGGAATTGAAAATTGAAAATTGAAAATGCCTGGGCCGGCTCTCCTGGTCGTCCAATTTTCAATTTTCAAATTCAATTTTCAATTTCCCATCACAACTCATGATCTACCTCGACCATCACGCCACGACTCCCTGCGATCCGCGTGTCGTCGAGAAGATGCTGCCTTTCTTTACGTCGGTCTTCGGCAATCCGGCGGCGATCGTTCATGAGCATGGGCGCGCTGCGTCGCGCGCGGTCGAAGACGCGCGGATTGCGATTGCGCGGTTCTTCGGTGTCGTCTCCGCCGAGATCTGCTTTACCGCGGGCGCGACCGAGTCGAACAACATCGCGCTGCGGATCGTGGGGCGCAAGGATCATGCAATCACCAGCGCGATCGAGCACAAGTCCGTGCTCGCTCCTCTCCACGAAAGCGGCGCGGAGCTGACGATTCTGCGGCCTGACCGCGAGGGCTTCATCGCGCCGGAGGCGGTGAGTGCCGCGATCCGGTCGAATACGAAACTGATCTCGATCGAAGCCGCGAACGGCGAGATCGGCACGTTGCAGAACATCGCTGCGATCGGCGCGATCGCGCGCGAGCGCGGCATCCTCTTTCACAGCGACATCACGCAGGCCGCCGGCAAGGTCCCCCTCGATCTGACCAACGTCGACCTCGCGTCGTTTTCCGCGCACAAGGTCTACGGTCCGAAAGGGATCGGAGGTCTGATGGTGCGGCGCGGCATCAGGGTGCCGCCGCTGATCGTGGGTGGGGGACAGGAGCGCAATCTGCGCTCCGGAACGGTGAACGTGCCGGGCGTGATCGGCATGGCCGCCGCGCTCGAGCTTCGCGCTGCGGAGATGGAGGAAGAGGCGCGCCGTCTGACCGCGCTGCGCAACTCGCTGTGGGATTCGATCGCTGCGGAAATCGCCGGTGTTTCCGTTCACGGCCCAAGGGATTTAAGATTGCCGGGTAACCTGAACGTCAGTTTCGAGCGAGTCGAGGCCGAATCGCTGATCCTGGGCATGCGGCGTTTCTCTCTGTCCACAGGTTCCGCATGCAGCACCGGCGAACGCGGTCCTTCGCGTGTGCTGACAGCAATCGGAGTGGGTGAGGCTGCGGCGATGGGATCCATCCGCGTTGGTCTGGGAACGGCGAACACACCCGAGCATGCGGCGATGCTCGTCGACGATCTCGAGCGAGCCGTGGCGCGGCTCAGGCAGATTACGCCATGAGCACGGAGACCGGCCGCATTCTTCTCGTCGACCACTCCCGTGGCGCGCTGACCTTTCAGGAGACGATTCTGCGGCGCCGCGACACGATCATTCTCACGGCGCTCGCCGGCACCGAAGGGCTGCAGAAGGCGCGCGAGGAGGTCCCGCATCTCATCATCTTCGGGTTCGATCTCTTCGACATGACCGCGCCGGAGTTCTGCCGCGAGATCCGCGGCCATGACCTGACGCGCTCCGCGTCGCTCCTGCTCATCGCCGATCGCGAGAATCCCGATCATGGCGACCTCTGTCTCTCCGCCGGCTGCAATGACGTGATCTTCCGTCCGATCCAGCGGCGCGAGCTCGATTCCAAGGTCGAGAAGCTGACGACGATTCCCGTTCGCCGCCAGCTCCGTACGATCACGAAGATCGAAGTCTCGCTCGAAAAGAACGGCCGCTTCGTTCTCGGCCGCAGCCTCAACATCTCTGCCAGCGGCATGCTGCTCGAAGTCGATCGCATGCTGCCCGGCGACGGGTCGGTACGATTGCACTTCTACCTGCCCGGCGATCCCCGCCCGCTGCAGGTCGAGGCTCAGGTGCTGCGCGCGGAGTTCTGCGGAACGATGGCCAAGTACGGCATGCGTTTCATCGACCTCACGGAAGAGCAGAAGGAACGCATCGAGCGCTACGTTCATCGTCTACGATCGAGGGAGTTGATCTGAATGAGCAAACTGGTGAAGCAGATCGCGGAAGGCATCCTCTACACCAAGGCCGAGGATTATCTCCGCGCGTTGTTGATCTTCGATGATGCCTATGGATCGGAAGATGTCCCCTCGCTGCAGTCGGTCAAGCTCGCGCAGGGCCTCTCGTACTTCGGCGTCTGTCTGGCGCTCGTGAGGAAGCAATACAAGAGCGCGATCGATCTCTGCCGTCGCGCGATCGATCTCGAGTTCTACAACCCCGATCACTACGCGAATCTCGCTCGCGTCTACCTTGCCGCCGGGCATCGGCGGAAGGCGCTGGAGATGGTCGAGGCAGGCTTGAAGCTGAACGAGCATCACGACGGACTGCTCGCTGTACAGAGGATGCTCGGCGTCCGCGCGCGGCCGACGGTTCCCTTCCTCGACCGCAGCCACCCCATCAACGTAAGCCTCGGCCAGGCCCGGCATGCGAAGAAGGTGGAAGAGGAAGAGAAGCGGAAGCCGCGGCGCAGGGAGTGAGCGCGGCGCAAACATCCCGACCGAGCGAAGCGAGCGGAGGGACCAGCGACGGCACCGGCAGGGTTGCGACGTCACCGAAGCACGCCTGCCGGTGTCAGCGTTGATCCCTCCGCTCGCTTCGCTCGGTCGGGATGCGCGCCCGATACATCTTCGCCAGTTCCTCAGGATCGGCGCCGAGCCGGTAGGCGGCGATCATCCGCCAGTTGATCGCGGCGGTCTTCCACAATCCCTTCTCGAGAAAGCGGCGGCCCGAGGTGATGACGTGCAGTGGCAGGAGCGTCGTCGAGCCTCTGCGCTTCATTCGGATGGCGAGCTCGTAGTCCTCCATGATCGGGATCTCGCGAAAGCCTCCGTCATCGAGAAACTGCCGGCGCAGGATGAACTGCGACTGATCGCCCCAGGGTGACTTCGTCAACGCCGTGCGCGCGTTGATCATCATCGCAGCGATGAGGAGCTTCGGATCCGATTCGGCGAAGCGGAGACGGAATCCGCCGAAGCCATGGCTCTGTAGTGCATCGGCGATCGCGCGCGCGGCGCCGAGAGGCAGAAGCGTGTCGGCGTGGACGAAGACGACGGCGTCGCTGGTCGCTGCTTCGGCTCCCCGATTCAGTTGCCGTGCGCGCATCGTCTCGCCGGTGAGAACGCGTGCTGCGCACTCCCGGGCGATGGCCAGCGTCTGATCGCTGCTCCCGCCGTCGGAGACGATCACCTCATCGATTCCCGCGGCGCGCGCGGCACGGATCGACGCGGCGATCCATTTCTCTTCGTTGAGCGCGGGAATGACCGCGGCGACCTTCATCGGCCCGATGGTAACGTAACGCCCGGCATGAACTGCTACGTGCTGACCGGCGGTCGATCGCGGAGGATGGGAGAGTCGAAGACCGCGATGTTTCTCGATCGCGTTGCGGCGTCCGCGCGTGCCGTGTTCGATCGCGTGATCGCGGTGCAGCGCCCCGGCGGCGAGGCTCTGGCGATCGAGACGATTCATGAGCCGCCGCACGACGGCGAAGCCGCCATCTTCGGCGTGGCCCGCGCGCTCCAACACTCCGCTGCACCCTGCTTCGTGCTCGCCGTGGATTACCCGTTGATCACCAGCGGCGTGCTGGCGTTTCTGCGCGACTCCTTTCACGAGGAGATGCTCATCCCGGTGTGGAGCGGAATCCCGCAGATGCTTTGTGCGGGATATGGCCCCGCGATGCTGGCGCGCATCGAGGCGCGAATCGCGGAGAGCCGTTTCGATCTTCGAGGCTTGATCGCCGAGGCGCATGTGACGATGATCGAGGAGGCGGAACTGCGTGCGCGATTTGCAGGCGAGCCGCTGCTGAACGTGAATACTGCGGAAGATCTCGAACTAGCGAGGCGGATCGATGAACGACTTTTCCCATCTCGATGAGACCGGCGGCATCTCCATGGTGCACGTCGGCGCCAAACGCGCGTCGGTGCGTGAGGCGGTCGCCGTGGCGACCGTCAGGATGCAGCCTGCGACCCTGAAGAAACTGGTCGAGCGCGCGCTGCCGAAAGGCGATGTGCTCACGACCGCGAAGGTGGCCGGCGTGATGGCGGCGAAACAGACGCCGTCGCTCATTCCTCTCGCACACCCGATCGCTCTCGACTCCGTCGACGTTACCTTCGATCTCGATCCCAAAGCCGGCACGATCGAGATCCGGGCCATCGTCCGCTGCGAAGCGAAGACCGGTGTCGAAATGGAAGCCATGACCGGCTGCGCCGTCGCAGCCCTCACGATCTACGACATGTGCAAGAGCGCAGAAAAAGGGATCGTGATCGAAGGCCTGCAGCTCGTGCGGAAGACGGGAGGGAAGAGCGGGACCTGGGAGAGGTGAGGGTTCCGTTTATCCCGACCGGAGCGAAGCGGAGCGGAGGGATCAACGACGGCGCCGAGCGAAAGGCTCCATTCGCTTCGCTCAGTCGGGATGAACTGCACTACTGCCTCTTCGTCACCCAGCCCGGCGTTCCGTCGTTCGTCGCGCGATCGCTGTTGTCTGCCTGCTTGTCGGCGTTCACGAGTTGCTTGCGGATGGAGCCGATGATCCGCTGTTCCGTCGCGCCCGCGATGTCGACGATCGGCTGGCGGTCGTCGAAGCCGTTGAACGCGATGACGAAGCGATCGAGGCGGAACGCCACCGCGCGGCCCATGTAGCGATCCTCGGCCGTGAAGTTTTCTTCGCCGAGGTTCGGCACCGGATCGAGCAGCTTGCCGTTGTGGACGAAGAGCGTGCGATAGGCGTCGAGGATCTTCGCTGCCGCAGTCTTGTCGGCCGCGGGGATGATGAGGCCGTCGGCCTTCTGTCCATCCGCAAGTGTGAAGCTTGCCATGAACGAGTTGGCGAGGAAGCGCTGGCCGAACGCGGACTCCGCCGCGTAGCGCTCGCTGCTCGGAATCCGATTCGCGGTGGGGAAGAAGGCGAAGACCGCGGGCAGGCCGGGCGCCGCCGGCATCTTCTCCGACACCGTGAGCAGAAGACGCTTGAGCGCCTCGTGGCCATCCGGCGTTCCGCCTCCCGTCACGCGAACGTAGAACGGGCCGCGCCAGAGGTGCAGCGAGTGTTGATTCTCGAACGCGCCATTCGCCAGATCGAACGGCTTGCTGCTGTCTGTCTTGCTCGTCGACCAGGCGCCGAACGCCTTCACGAAGTCGGGGAAGCGAAAGATCTCGACGAGCGCGAAGCCATCCTGCGCGTCGAGTGACTGGTACTTGCCCGAGGTGACGTCGAGCGCGTCGTAGTGCGCGAAGCGTGCGCCTTCGCGATCGAGATAGCTGACGAGTTGCTGTGCAGGAATGACGAGCGGATCTTCCTGCAGTTGCCAGCGCGGCGCCTCCTGTCCTCGCGGAAGGAACTGCAGGCTGGGGGAATCGAGCGAGGTGAAGTTCACTTCCTCGTGCGGCACCGCGGGGCGCGGCGCCGCATTGCGATCGCGGTCGCGGTCGCAGGAGAGGAGAAGAGGAAGCAGAAGGAGGGCGGCGGCAATGCGCCGCGCCTCCGTCATCGCACGAGCGACTCGAGGAACTCGATCGTGACGCGGACGCCCGCGCCGGTCGCGCCTCTGGCCTCGCGCGGTGTCTCGTGTTCCGTGTAGGCCGTGCCGGCGATATCGAGATGTGCCCAGGAGGGACAAGTCACGAACTCCTTCAGGAAAATCGCGGCGGTGATGGCGCCGCCCCAGCGTCCGCCGGAGTTCTTGATATCGGCCCACTCACTGCGGACGAGGTCTTTGTAGTCGTCCCACTCGGGGAGTCTCCACAGTCGCTCGCCAACCCGCTCACCGCACTCAATCAACTTCCGAGCCAGCTCATCATCACTGGTGAAGAGGCCGGCGGCTTCGTTGCCGAGGGCGACGACGCAGGCGCCGGTGAGGGTGGCGTAGTCGAGCATGTGATCGGGCTTCTTCTGCGAGGCCCAATGCAGTGCATCGGCGAGGATCATGCGGCCTTCGGCATCGGTATTCACGATCTCGACGGTCTTGCCGTTCATCATCGTGATGATCTCGCCCGGCTTGTAGGCGCTGCCGCTCGGCAGGTTGTCCGTCGAGGGGATCGCGCCGGTGATCTTGACCGGGAGGCCGAGCTTGGCGGCGGCTTCGATCGTGCCGATCACGGCCGCGGCGCCGCACATGTCGAACTTCATCTCCTCCATTCGCTCGGCGGGCTTGATGGAGATGCCGCCGGAATCGAACGTGATGCCTTTGCCGACGAGCGCGACGTGCTTCGAGTATTTCTTCGGCGTGTATTCGAGTGTGATGAAGCGCGGTTCTTCAGCCGAGCCGCGGTTGACGGCGAGGAGGCCGCCCATCTTCATCCGCTCGATCTCGCGCTTGCCGTAGACCGTGCACTTCACGCCCGTTTCTTTCGCGACTTCCACGGCGCGCTCCGCGATGCGCGTGGCAGTCATCAGATTCGCGGGAGCGTTGCCGAGGTCGCGCACGGTGCGGACGCCGTCGATGATGGCGTTCGCTTCCTTGTTGATGACTTTGATGCGGCGGCCGTCGAGCGAGACGAGCAGCTTGGCGTCGATCGCCACGCGCTTCTGTTCGTCCTTGTTCGTCGTGATGAAGCGGTCGTACTTGTAGTCGGCGGCCGCGAGTGCATCGGCGAGCAGGCGCGCCGCGGCTTCGGCCTCGAAGCCCGGAATGCTGATCGGGACCGCGACGGCGATGTGCGTGTCGCGCTGGCGCTGCGCGATCTTGCCGATCTGATAGAGAGCGCCGCGGACGGCGCGCACGGTGAGCTTTTTGCCGATGCCGATCAGCGAGATCTTGCGCGGGAAGCGCGACAGCACGGTGATGCTCTCGCCGCTGCGGCCGCTGAATCCCGAATCGAAGATGGTCTTGGTGATGAGGTCGTTGACCGGAGTCGTCTCGGGCTTCACGCCTTCCGCGAGGACGACAAAGAGATGATCTGTTTTAGACAGCTTTAATTCGCGAACGAGTTCGACTTTCATGCGAGGGCGGATTGTATCCGGTTGCGCGCCAACGCGGTCAGAGCGTGAAGGGCTCGATGTCGGGAGGGGTGATCTCGCGCGAAGGGGGCTCGTCTTTCGTGAGATACGAGCACCAGGCGAGATACTCATCCCAGGGCAGCCAGTCGAGCTGTTTCACATCCCAGAGCTTCTGGTTGTCTTCCGGAGTGAGCGTCAGCCAATCGGCCAGCTCATCGAGCGGCTCAACTTTTCTTGACGATGGCATCGAATAGCTCCAACAACCCGTGCGTCCGATAGTAGTCCCTTACGCTCTCAATATCGACGCCAGGGGCGCTCATGAGTACCTGGACGTCGTGTCCTTCATAGAGAACCCGATGGGGATGATTTTTCATGGAGAGCGCCTTCATCATGGCTACATGTTCCGGTGAGGCGACGGTTGCCGTGATGTTCGCCATGATCTGCTGCGGCCGCGAGCCGGCGAATACCTTTGCCGCGGTTGCCGGATCGAAATACATGAAGTCGACACGGCCCCATGCTGCGTCTGCGTGAGCGTGATTGGAAAAAGCGCGGCTGGTGAGGAGCGTGTCATACCCCAATGATTCGGCAAACGCGATGACTCGCTGCCGATTTGCGAGATCGACGGCGAAGTCCACTTCCTTCGTCGAGCGGAGCCGTCCGTAGGCGTGAACGGCCAATCCTCCGACGATCGCGTAACGGATGTTCTCTCGATCGAAGAATTCGAGGAACGTCGTCAGAACGCGTTCGAACTCCATCCGCTTCAGCTTACCTCGGAACCCCGCCGGCCCGCGGCGCACGCACTCCCCAACATACAATTGGCCAAGCTCATGCACTGAGGTCATTCGCACCTATGCCGTATCGCGTTCTTGTAGTCGATGATGAAACCGCCATCCGGGAAGCCATCCGGATGACATTGGAGTACGAGGGCTACCGCGTCGACGAGGCGCGCTCGGGACAGGATGGCCTCGAGAAGGCGCAGAAGACGCCCTTCGACGCGATCCTGCTCGACATCAAGATGCCCGTCCTCGACGGCATCGAAGTCCTCGAGAATCTGAAAGAGATGAAGATCATGACGCCGGTGGTCATGGTCTCCGGTCACGGCGACATCTCGACTGCCGTCGAGTGTACGAAGCGCGGCGCGTTCGACTTCCTGGAGAAGCCGCTGAACCGCGAGAAGCTGCTGCTCGCCGTCCGCAACGCCGTTCGTACGCAGAAGCTCGAGGAGCAGGTCGGCGAGCTGCGCGAGAAGAGCGAGAAGGTCTATCAGCTCGTCGGGGAGTCGGCTCCGATGGCCGAGCTCAAGACGCTGATCGATCGCGCTGCGCCGACCAAGGCTACGGTGCTGATCACCGGCGAATCGGGCACCGGCAAGGAGCTCGTCGCGCGCGAGATCCATCGCCGCTCTTCGCGCGCTGCACAGAGTTTTGTGCAGGTGAACTGCGCGGCGATTCCCGAGGAGCTGATCGAGTCCGAGCTGTTCGGACATGAGAAGGGCTCCTTCACCGGCGCGGTGCGCAAGCAGACGGGGAAATTCGTGGCCGCGGATGGCGGCACGATCTTCCTTGATGAGATCGGCGACATGTCGCTGCGCACGCAGGCGAAGGTTCTGCGCGTGCTGCAGGAGGGGGAGGTCGAGCCGGTCGGCTCGGCGACGGTGGTGAAAGTCGACGTGCGCGTGATCGCCGCGACCAACAAGGATCTGGAGGAAGAGATCAGGAGCGGGCGATTCCGCGAGGATCTCTACTACCGGCTGAACGTGATTCCGATTCGCACGCCGCCGTTGCGCGAGCGGCGCGATGACATCGCCATCCTGGCGCAGCACTTCGCACAGCTCTTCAGCGAGGAGCACAACTTCCACCCGAAGAAGTTCAAGCCGGCCGCGCTGAAAGCTCTCTCCGACGCGTCGTGGCGCGGCAACGTGCGTGAGCTGCGCAATCTCATCGAGCGGCTGGTCATCATGGTGCCGCACGAAGAGATCGATGTGACCGATCTCCCGTCCGAATTTTTCCGCGCGCCTGCCGACATCATCGCCGGCGCGATGCGTCTCAACACGCTGCAGGAGTTCAAGGACGAGGCGGAGAAGGCGTTCATCCTCGCCAAGCTGCGCGAGCATGGATGGAACGTCTCCAAGACGGCGGAAGCGATCGACACGCCGCGCTCGAATCTCTACAAGAAGATCGAGCAGTACAACATCAGGCGCGAGGCGGGCGCGGGAGTGGCAGGGGATGGCGAGCCTGCCGGCTGAGGCACCCATCGGCGTGTTCGACTCGGGCGTGGGCGGACTCACGGTGTTCCGCGAGATCCACCGCGCGCTCCCCGGCGAATCGCTGATCTATCTCGGCGACTCGGCGCGCGTACCGTACGGAACGAAGTCGCCGCAGACCGTCGTTCGCTACTCGCTCGAGGCGGCTAACCATCTGATGCAGCGCGGAATCAAGATGCTCGTCGTCGCCTGCAACACCGCGACCGCGGCCGCGCTGCCGACGCTGCAGGAAACGCTGCCGATTCCGGTCATCGGCGTCGTCGAGCCGGGAGCGCGCGCGGCAATCGCGAAGACGCGGGGGCGCGTCGGCGTGATCGCGACCGAGGGGACGGTGAAGTCGCACGCCTACCGGAAGGCCATCCATACCCTCGATCCGAATGTCGAAGTGCTGGAATGCGCGGCGCCGCTCTTCGTGCCGCTGGCCGAAGAAGGGTGGGCGAATACGCATGTCGCGCGCGAGGTCGCCGAGGTCTATCTCGAGCCTCTCATCGACGCCGGCGTCGATACGCTCGTCCTCGGCTGCACGCACTATCCGATCCTCCGCGGAACCATCGAGAAGGTCGTCGGCGATTCGATGGCGATCGTCGACAGCGCGGAGACGACCGCCGCGTGGGTGAAGTCGATCGTCGGTGACTCCGCGCGCGGCGAGGCCGAGCATCATTTTCTCGTGACCGACGCGGAGGAGCGCTTCCGCAAGATCGCGGCGGAGTTTCTCTCGCGCGACATCGAGAGCCTCGAGCTCGTGAGCCTGTAGGACAGGCGCCCTCGCCTGTCCAATCGCCGTCTGTCCACCACCCATCCCGACAGGCGAGGGCGCCTGTCGTACAGGGCGGACATATAATTTCGGCACCACTCGCAGCCGCAGCATACGGAGGACGTCATGACCCGTTTCGTCGGCTCTCTCCTTGTGATCTGTATCGCGCTCCCTCTCTTCGCTCAGACTCCGCCACCGCCGCCGAAGAAAGTCGAGGACATGAGCCTCGACGAGCTGATGTCGACGTTCGTCACACTCGCGTCGAAACTCTCGCAGCTCGTGAGCGATGCGCCGGCGTCGATCTCCGTGATTCCCGACTATCAGTTTCAGGGCTTCGGCTGGAACAGTATCAACGCGCTGCTCTACGCACAGCCGGGCTTTGCTCCGTCGATGGACTACGATCGGCGTACGGTTTCATCGCGCGGCGTGTTCGAAGGGTGGAACAACAACCATCTGCTGCTGCTCGTCGACGGCGTGCCGGTGAACGACAACCTGTACGGCAGCGCATACACGTCGGAGATCACGCCGCTGTTCATGGCAAAGTCGGTCGAGGTCCTGCGCGGCCCCGGGTCGGCGCTGTATGGATCGAATGCGATGAACGGGGCGGTCAGCATCACGACGCTGAAGCCGGAAGATCTGGGAGGAACGGTCAGCGGCACATTGCGCTATGGCAACTTCGGAACGCGCAACGTCGACGTGATCGGCGGCTCGAGCTCGGACCTCGTCTCGTTCGTGGCCGGCTACAGCGGCTCGGAGACGAACGGCAATGAGTACTTCTCCTACGACGGCTCGCGCCGCGCGGACAGCGCCGGCAAGCTGCTTCAGTTTCGCACGCACGATCACCGGCGGAACGACTACGTCTTCACGAAGGTCGATGGCCGCGGCGCGCTGAGCGGTCTTTCGCTGCAGGTGCACTGGCAGGGATGGGATTTCGGCACGGGCCACGGATGGATCTTCTACATCCCTGATTTCAAGGAAGCGATGCACGAGACGCGGCAGCTCGCATCGCTCTCGTACCGGCGTACGAACGCGCGGAAGTGGCAGGAAGAGTACGTCGTCCGCTATCAGCGCCATTCGATCAACTGGAATCAGCGCTATTACCCGAATGACGCGACGGATCCCTACGGCGACTTCTATCCCGCGGGATTGTGGGAGTTCCTGGATACATCGGCGAGCGACGTGTTCGGACGCGCGCAGGTTTCGATTCCGATGAGCGCCAATGCGTCGGTCGTCACCGGTATCGAGACGGACCGCTTCGACTATCGCGGCGACAACGAGCACTTCTCGAACGTCAACATCAACTACGGCGGCGACTATCAGCCGTTCGATCAGAATCGGATGCAGCCGCTCGGGCCCTGGCTCGCCTGGGTGAAAGGCAATCCCGTGTACAACCTCGGGGCCTACGCGCAGTACTCGAGCGGAACGAAGTTCGGCGAGAAGATCGCGCTGACGGCCGGCATGCGCTACGACCGGCAGTCGTTCAAGCTGAACGCGCTCGATGTGGCCGGTACGCCGAAGGAGAGCAAGTCGTTTTCGCAGACGAGCCCGCGCCTCGGGCTCATCTTCAAGCCGGGCGGCAAGGTGACGATGAAGGCACTGATCGGCAGGGCGTTCCGCGCGCCTGCGCCGACCGAGATGTTCGGTGCGAACACCTATTCGCTCGCATCGAATCCGCGGCAGTTGCAGCCGGAGAACGTGACGAGCCTCGAGTTCATCACCGAGTGGCGCGCGACGAACGATCTGCTGTTGCGGGCGAACGCATTTCGCAACAATTTCAAGAACGAGATCGCGTACAGCGTCGCGAATGCGAATCTGAGCACGAATGTGTTCTCGCTGAAGACGGCGGGTCTGGAGCTCGAGTCGCTATTCGGCACGCCGCAGGATTACGCATTCGCCAACGTGTCGTTCGCGAGACGGCTCGACGAGACGATCATCGATCCGACGATCGCCGTCAGCCGGCACGAGATGACCTGGTATCCCGAGCACATCGCCAACGCGGGCTACATGCATGACGCGCGGAAGTGGCAGGGGTCGATCTCGGCGCATTACCAGGGCGAGGTGAACCGCCGCGACAGCGACCGGCTCGATCCTCAGTTCCTGCCGTATCGCGGGAGCACGGTCGGTTCCTGGCTGTCGCTCGACGGCGTGTTCAACTATCGCATCAGCGAAAAACTGGAGCTGGGTGTGCAGGGAACGAATCTTCTGGGCAAGAATGACCGCATGCTGGTGAAGACGAATGACTTTCCATTCGACTATCGCATGCAGGGACGCAGGATTCTGTTTCGCGCGGGGGTGAAGTTATAAAGGTTCTGTCCATCATTCTCGCGGCGGGCTTCGCCTTCAACGCGCTCGCCGCCGAGAAACACTTTCGGATTCTCCAACTCAACGACGTCTACAAGATCGAGGGAATCGAGAACGGAGCGCGCGGCGGACTGGCGCGGGTGCGGACGCTGCGCAAACAGCTCGAGGCCGACGGTACGCCGCTGCTCGTGCTGCATGCGGGGGATCTGCTCTTTCCGTCGGTCATGAGCAAGTACCTCAACGGCGAGCCGATGATCCGCGTGCTCAACATGCTCGACGGCGACGGCGCGAAGATCGACAACGCGATGTACGTCACGCTCGGCAATCACGAGCTGGAGCGCTCTGATCCGATGTATGTGCTCGGGCGCGTCGCGGAATCGGATTTCCACTGGGTCTCGTCGAATGTCCGCTACTGCCGCGGCGGGAAGTGTACGCAGACGTTCGCCTCTCGGCTCACGCCGATGAACAACGAGGTCGTCGTGCGCGTGGGCGGAGTTCCGGTCGGCATCTTCGGCGTGACGACGGACAGCGGCCAGTCCGACTACTTCCGCGTCGATTTTCGCGATCAGGAGGCGCGCTTCGCGGATGTGCGTGCGGCGATTGATCACCTCCAGCGCAAAGGTGCGAAGCTCATCATCGGTCTGACGCATGAAGACCTCGGCGACGATGTCGAGCTCGCGAAGAAGTTTCCGGAGATCTCCCTCATCGCCGGCGGACACGATCATCAATACCTGGAGCGAACCGCGGGGAAGACGAAGATCGCCAAGGGCGATGCCGATGCCGTGAGCGTGGTCGTGTGGGACGTGGCCATTCCCGATGAAGGCGAGGCGAAGATCACGACGCGCCGCGTGATGCTCGACTCGGCGATCGAAAAAGATCCGGCGGTCGATGCCGAGGTGCAGAAGTGGCTGAAGGCGCTCGACGAGAAACTCGGTCCGAATGTGGAGATCGGGACGACGAAGAATCTGCTGGAAGGTGTCGAGACGGCGGTGCGCCAGCGGGAATCCGCGCTGGGCAACTTTCTCGCCGATGTCATTCGGAGCTGGATGGAGACTGACGTCGCGTTCGTGAACGGCGGAGGAATCCGCATCAACGACAACATTCCAGCCGGTCCGGTGCGCACGCATGACATCGAGGGGATCTTCTACTACTCGAATCCACTCGTTCGCTTTGCCGTGACAGGACAGCAGTTGCTCGACATCCTCAACAACAGCGTGTCGCTCGTCGAAGCGGGAGATGGGCGCTTCCTGCAGGTGTCGGGGCTGAAGCTGACGTACAAGGTCGTCGACGGCAAGGGTGTCGTGACGAGCGTGACGGTCGGGGACAAGCCGCTGGATCTCGCGGCGACGTACACGGTCGGGACGATCTCGTTCGAATACGAGAGGGGAGCGGAAGACGGCTACACGCTGTTCGATCCGGCGAACCCGGCGAAGCCGAAGCTGCTGCCGCCGCCCGACCGCCCGACGCTCGACTTCCGCAAAGCAACCGAGGCAACGATCGCCGCCCTCCCCAACCACACGATCACAACATCCATCGAAGGCCGCATCACCCGTTAAGTTGGTTTTTGGGGGTTTTGGGGGTCACACCTGGAAAATCAACTTAACGCGCCCGGTCTGGCACGCCGTTAAGTTGATTTTCCAGGTGTGACCCCCGAAAACCAACTTAACGTGCGGCGTTAAGTTGATTTTCCAGGTGTGACCCCCGCGGACCAACTTAAACTACGCGGCGCGTGAATCTGGCTCGGCTCATTGCCTGGCGGTATCTGCGGCGGCCCACGGATGCGCTCGTGTCCGCGGTGGGGCTCGTCTCGATCTTCGGACTTGTCATCGGCGTCATGGCGCTCGTCATCTCGATGGCGCTCATGACGGGGTATCGCGGCGATCTTCAGCGCAAGCTTCTCGGCGGGAATGCCGAGGTCTATGTCTACTCGGTCGGGGGGCCGATCACCAACACCTCCTCCGTGCTGAAAATCCTGAGAGAAACTCCGGGCGTCGCCGAGGCTTCGCCAGTCGTCTTCAAGATCGCGCTGGTGACGACCGAGGCCAACGCGACCGGCGCGGAAGTCACGCTGAAGGGGATCGATCCCGCGCGCGCGAAAACATCTCCGATGCTGGCCCGAGTCGTCGGACCGGCGGGCACGCTGCATGGCGTCGCTCTCGGCAAGTACATGGCGAAGCGCCTCGGCGTTACGCAGGGCTCGTCGATCAGCGTCACGGTGCCGAGCGACCGCCAAGGCAGCTTCATGCCGCAATCGTCATCATTCGTCGTGACGAACGTGTTCGACACCGGCTTCTACGAATACGACGCGCGCTGGCTCTTCATCGACCTTCGCGAAGCGGAGCGCCTGACCGGCATGGAAGGCTCGGCGAATCTGATCGAAGTGAAGCTCCTGCCCGGCACCGCGATCGACGACGCGGTGCGCGACATCGACAACAGGACCTCCCATCACTACGCGGTGAGCGACTGGCGCGATCTCAACCGCCAGCTCTTCTCGATGCTGAAGCTGCAGCAGATCGTGCTCTTCATCGTCATCGGCCTGATCGTCTTCGTCTCGACGTTCAACATCGTTTCGACGCTCATCATGACCGTGCACGAGAAGCGGAAGGAGATCGGCATTCTGACGTCGATGGGAGCGGAGCAGCACCTCGTGGCGCGCATCTTCGTCTGGTACGGATCGATGGTCGGCTTCGCAGGCACCGCCGCCGGCATCGGACTCGGCACGCTGATCTGCTGGGTGATGACTCGCTTCAAGCTGCTGTCGTTCCCGCCGGAGATCGCCGAGGTGTATTACGTGTCGTCGATCCCGTTCGTGACGAGGTGGATGGACCTGGCGATCATCGCCGCGTTCTCGCTGCTCGTCTCGTTCGCGGCGACGATCGTGCCGTCGCTGCGCGCCGCGAAGCTGAATCCGGTTGAAGCGCTGCGGCACGAGTAGTACCGTCAAGCAGTCCAATGATCGGGAACGGCGAGCGAAACGTCCTGGCACCGCTCCAGCCAGCGGAGTCGGATCTGGCGTTCCGCGATGATCTGACGGGCCTCTACAACGCTCGCCTGCTGACGTCTTTGCTCGACGAGCGCTGGGAGGAGATGGTGAGCCTCTGCGGCAAGCTCTCGCTGGTGCTGATCGATCTCGATCTCTTCAAGCAGGTGAACGACCGCTACGGGCATCTCTCCGGCGATGATGTGCTGCGCACGACCGCGACCCTGCTGCGGACGCATTTTCGCAGCGGTGACATGCTCTTCCGCTACGGCGGCGACGAGTTCATCGTGCTGCTTCCGGGAGTCGATGCGGAGGAAGCGCGGCAACTCGGAGAGCGCGCCCGCGACGCGATGCGATCGCATGAGTTCTTCACGCCGGCGGAGCGCGAGCGCATCCGCGTGCCGCTTTCCTTTTCCGTCGGTGTCGCCTCGTGGCCCTCGGAGGGGATGGTCCGCCGTTCGCTGCTCGCGCGCGCCGACGAACGGCTCTATGCGGAAAAGAAAGCGACAGCGGCGCGCGCACGTCTCAAGCGGCGCATCGTCTGGTGGTTCGCTGCCGGATTCGCTGCAGCCGTGGTGCTCTCCGGTGTGGTGATGACGTTGAACGACCGGCCGATCGTCGTGGCGCCCGCACGGGCACCGCGGTCTGCGATCCGGCAGCCGGCGGTGAATGACGAGCAATTGCGGCTGCAGATTGCGACGCTGCAGACGAAGATCAATGAGCTCACGCGCGAGCAGATACGCCGCAGCGATCCTCATCCCGATCAGAGTGCCGCGGAGATTCAGAAGCTGCAGGCGCAGATCAGCAATCTCACATCGCAACTCGATGCCAAGCCGGCTCCGATCGTCGTGCCGCCCCAGCAGGCTGCCGTGGTCCCTCCGCCGGCTGCGCCGCCGGAGACTCCTGCACCGCGCCCAGCCGAGCCTGCGCCGATCGTTCCTCCGCAACTGCTGATTCCCGTCGTGCCCCGCTATCCGCAGATGGCGCGCGACCGGCGCATCGAAGCGACGGTCGAGCTGCGCGTCACCGTCGACGAAAAAGGCCGCGTCACGCGCGCCGAGATCGTCGGTCCCTCACGCGGCTATGGATTCGATGAAGCCGCGCGCGCGGCCGCGCTGGAATCGCACTGGCAGCCTGCGACGCAGGGAGGCGTGCCCGTGCCGCTCGATACGATCCTGCGAGTCGACTTCCGGATCACGCGATGACCGTCGCGGCAGCCATCGACTTGCGCCACTCCATCAGCCCCGCCACACAGAGCGGGATGAACGCGAGATAGAGCGCGGCCGTCGGATAGAGCTGCTTGTACGAATAGAGCGGCACGTAGAAGACATCGACGAGAATCCAGAAATACCAGTTCTCGATGTACTTCTTCGCCATCAGGAACTGCGCGAAAAGGCTGAAGGCGACGAGCGACGAGTCGGCGAAGGGGAGCGAGGCATCGGTGTATCGCTGGAACATGTACCCGATGGGCAGAATCGCAATGGCCGTGATGATCGAGCCGATGACCAGCGTCGCCACCGGCGCGCTCGAGACCTTGAGCTGCGTCCTGTTGCTGCCGCCGTGGAGCCATTCATACCAGCCGTAGATGGAGATCACGGCATAGATGAACTGCAGTGACATATCGGCATATAACTTCGAATGAAAGAAGACGGCGACGAACAGCAGCACGCCGGCGATGGCCGTCGGCCACGACCAGATGTTCTCCTTCACACTCAGATAGACGCTGAGCGCAGTGATGAGAACCGCGGCGATCTCAATCGCGAGATACACGCCACTCCTCGATCATTCTCATGAAGTCATCGAAGAGATAGAACGAGTCGTGCGGCCCTGGTGCCGCCTCGGGGTGGTACTGCACGGCGACCACGGGCTCGCGCCGGTGCCGGAAGCCTTCCAGCGTCTGATCATTCAGATTGATGTGCGTGTATTCGACATCGTTCTCGCTCAGCGAGTCGGGATCGACGGAGAAGCCATGATTCTGCGCGGTGATCTCGACGCGGCCGCTGCGCAGATCCTTGACCGGATGATTGCCGCCGCGATGTCCGAACTTCAGCTTGTACGTCCGGCCGCCGAGCGCGAGTCCGAGCAGTTGATGGCCGAGGCAGATGCCGAAGAGAGGAATCTGGCCGATGAGCTTGCGGATGTTCTCCTGCGCGTAGGTGACCGGTTCCGGATCGCCCGGTCCGTTGGAGAGCAGGACGCCGTCGAACTTCGCGTCGAGAATCGTGCGCGGATCGGTTTGCGCGGGGAAGACGGTGACGTCGCAATTCTGCCGCGTGAGCTGGCGGAGGATGTCGCGCTTCACGCCGAAGTCGTACACCGCGATGCGGCGCTTCGCACCGGCCGCGTTTTCATTGAAGTCGTACTTCGACGATGTGCTCACGCGCTGCACGAGATCGAGGCCCGACATCGAGGGCGCATTGCGGATCTCGGCGACGATGTCGTCGATCGGACGATCGGCGCGCGTCGTGATCATGCCGCGCATCGCCCCTTCGTTGCGGATGCGCCGCGTGAGAGCGCGCGTGTCGATGCCCTGAATCGCGCTGATGTTCGTGGCGGCGAAGTAGGCGGAGAGCGACGCTTCCGCGTGCAGGTTCGACGGCTCTTCGATCGCGTCCCGCACGACGAAGCCTGCGACCTGCGGAGCATCGCTCTGCTGCACGATGTTCTCGACCCCGTAGTTGCCGATGTGCGGGTAGGTCATCACGACGATCTGAAAGCGGTAGGAAGGATCGGTCGCGATTTCCTGATAGCCGGTCAGCGAAGTGTTGAAGACGACTTCGCCGATCGTATCGGCAGTGGCGCCAAAGGATGTGCCGCGGTAGACGGTTCCATCTTCGAGAACGAGAAGTGCGGGAGGCATTGGGCGCGGATTATATCCATGGCGGAAGGGGCCGAACACGAACGGCGTGCCTCCGGGATTTACTGCGGGAACAGTGGAGTGCATACTCTCCCGATGCGCGCTTTTGTGGCAGCATTTCTTTTCACCGCTCTTTTCTCGCTGACGGCGGCGGCCGGGTCGATCGATCGTGTTTCGCCGGCGTCGTTCTTCGCCGGGAATCCCGAGCAGTTCATCGCGATCTTCGGCACCGGATTGGCGGGCTCGGATTCGACGGCCGTCGTCTTCGCGGGACCTGCCGGAACGTTCCGAATCATCCCCAATGTCGCTTCCGACACGCGGCTCGATGTCTGGGTGCCCGTCGAGGTGACCCTCACCGAAGGGCGGTACTCGATCGATGTCTATGCCACTGATCTCGACGGCACGACTCGCCACCTCGGGCCCGCGTTCTTCGATGTCGTCGTGGAAGTGATTCAGGCTCCGCCGCTGCTCAGCATCCCCGAGGTCGTCGTTGCGGAAGCGGCGAGCGCGAGCGGAGCGGTGGTTTTCTTCAACGCCACGGGCGTCAGCCAGGGCGGCTCCGGCCTCTCTGTCACGTGCGATCACCAGACAGGCACGCAGTTTCCTCTCGGTCCCACGATCGTGAATTGCACGGCCAGCGACAGCTTCGGCTCGGCGAGCGGAGCGTTCACCGTGTTCGTGACCGACACCGCTCCGCCGGTCCTGAGCCTTCCTGCTCCGATCGTGACCGGCGATCCCGTCGTCACGTACACGGCCAGCGCCACGGACGCGATCGCGGGGTCTGTGCCGGTGACCTGCACGCCATCATCGGGATCGACGTTTCCGGTTGGAATGACGATCGTGAATTGCGTTGCGAAGGACTCGTTCGCGAACTTCGCCACGGGCTCGTTCACGGTCACAGTCAACGGCGGTCCGCCCGTTCTGAATCTCCCCGCGGACATCGTCGCCGAGGCAACGAGCGCCAGCGGCGCGGCGGTGGCGTATGTCGTCACCGCGACGGAAAACGGAGTCGTCGCCTGTACACCGCCATCAGGATCGACCTTCGCTCTGGGAGCGACGACCGTCAACTGCACGGCGACGAATGGCGCAGGCTCCTCCAGCGGCAGCTTCAAGGTCACGGTGGTCGATACGACGCCGCCGGCCATGACGCTCCCGGCGAACATCACTGCGGAAGCGACGTCACCTTCGGGCGCAGTCGTGACGTGGGTGGCGAAGGCCACCGATCTCGTGGATGGAAACGTCGCCGTGAGTTGCACGCCGGCGTCCGGCGCTACGTTCGCGCTCGGCACGGCGACGGTGCAGTGTGCGGCAACGGATGCGCATGGAAATCGAAGCACGGGCTCGTTCACGGTCACGGTGCAGGACACGACGCCGCCCGAGTTCCTGCGGCTCACGGCGACGCCCGACACTCTCTGGCCGCCGGATCACAAGATGGTCGCGGTGAAGATCGAAGCCGTCACCTTCGATGCGGCCGATACGAATCCCGCGGTTCACATCGCGTCGGTGTCATCCGATCAGCCGGTCAATGGCACAGGCGACGGAGATACGGCGCCCGATTGGGAAATCACGGGATCGATGACGTTGAACCTGCGCGCCGAGCGCGCGGGCAACAAGGATCGCAAGTACACGATCGTGGTCGAAGCGTCCGACTTCAGCGGAAACGTCTCGCGCAAATCGGTCGAAGTGAAAGTCACGCAGGCGAACCGCAGCCGCGCAGTGAGATAGGGTGTAGGACAGGCGCCCTCGCCTGTCCTACTCGGCGGGAATGTAGGACAGGCTGTGGCGGCTGTCCTACATTAGAAGCCCTGATCGCGATGCTCGCCGAACGTTTGCTTCAACGTTCCGACGATCTCGCCGATCGTGCAGTCGCTGCGGACAGCATTCGCGATGAGCGGCATGAGGTTCGCGCCGCTGCGCGCGCCGTCGTCGAGCGAGGTCAGGGCCTGTTTCCACTCGCCGCTGCGGCGCGCGCGGAAGGCTTCGAGGCGCGCGACCTGATCGCGCTCGACGCTTTCGTCGATCACGAGCGTCGGCAGCGTCGACGATTCCGTCTCGGTGAATTCGTTCACGCCGACGACGATCGCGCGCTTTTCCTCGAGCGCCCGCTGCGCCTGATAGGCGGAGTCGCCGATCTCGTGCTGCATGAAGCCTGATTCGATCGACGCCATCGCGCCGCCCATCGACTCGATCTTTGCGATGAGCTCGCGCGCTTTCCGCTCGATGTCGAGCGTGAGCGACTCGACCGCATACGATCCGGCGAGCGGATCCGCAGAGCTCGTGACGCCGGTCTCCCAGGCGAGGATCTGCTGCGTTCGCAGCGCGATCTTCGCCGCTTCTTCCGTCGGCAGCGCGAGCGCCTCATCGCGGCCATTCGTGTGCAGCGACTGGCAGCCGCCGAGCACCGCGGCCATCGCCTGATACGCGACGCGGATCACGTTGTTCTCCGGCTGCTGGGCGGTGAGGGTCGAACCTGCGGTTTGCGCATGGAAGCGCAGCGCGAGCGATCGCGCGTCCTTCGGGTTGTAGCGCTCATTCATCATCATCGCCCACAGCTTGCGCGCCGCGCGGAACTTTGCGATTTCTTCGATGAAGTCGTTGTGCGCGTTGAAGAAGAACGAGATGCGCGGCGCGAACGTGTCGACATCGAGGCCGCGATCGACCGCCGCCTGCACGTACTGCAGACCATTCGCGAGCGTGAACGCGACTTCCTGCACCGCCGTCGATCCTGCCTCGCGGATGTGATAGCCGGAGACGGAGATCGTGTTCCAGCGCGGCACTTCCTTCGCGCAGAATTCGAAGATGTCCGTCACGATGCGCATCGAAGGTGCGGGTGGAAAGATGTAGGTCCCGCGCGCCGCATACTCCTTGAGGATGTCGTTCTGAATCGTGCCGTTGAGCTTCGACCACGGCACGCCACGCCGTTCCGCGACGATGAGCAGCAGGGAGAGCAGAATCGACGCCGGTGCGTTGATCGTCATCGAGATCGATACCTTGTCGAGCGGAATCTGATCGAGCAGCAATTCCATGTCTTCGATCGAGTCGATCGCGACGCCGACCTTGCCGACTTCCCCGCGCGCCAGCGCGTCGTCCGAGTCCATGCCGATCTGCGTCGGGAGGTCGAAGGCGACCGACAGTCCCGTCGTGCCGCGCTCCAGCAGATAGCGATAGCGCTTGTTCGACTCGCTTGCCGTCGAGAAACCGGCGTACTGCCGCATCGTCCAGAGCTTGCCGCGATACATCGACGCCTGCGGCCCGCGGGTGTACGGGAACTCGCCGGGATGGCCGAGATCGCGCGAGGGCTCGAAGCCGCGTTCAAGCAGTGACGATTCGTCGAAAGCGATCGGAATTTCGAGATCGGAGGAAGTCTTCATCGGGCGCAGTTTATCGAACACGTATAATTTTGACCCTTTCGAATGGGCGTATCCGGAAACCTCAAGACGATGCAGCCCGGCGATCTGCTCCAGTGGCTCAGCCTTGGACAGAAGACCGGTACCCTCGTGCTGACGAACAAAGCCGTGGAGAAGAAGATCTTCTTCAAGGGTGGCCGCGTTATTTCCTCCGCGTCCAACGACCCGCGCGAATACCTCGGCCAGTTCCTGATGTCGTACGGATATCTGACCGAGCCGGAGCTCACCAAGGCCATGGATGTGCAGCGCCAATCCGGCATGCTCCTCGGCAAGATCCTGGTGAAGATCGAGGTGATCAGCGAGCAGGAGCTGATCCGGCTGATGCGGCTCAAGGCGGAGGAGGAGATCTACGACATCTTCCTCTGGACCGAGGGGGATTTTCAGTTTCTCGACGGAGAACTGCCGAAGCAGGAACTCGTGCCGCTGCAGGTCGATGTGACCGGCATCATCATGGAAGGAACGCGTCGCGTCGACGAATGGTCGCGCATCCGCGAGGTGATTCCGAGCCAGGTCGTGATCCCCATCCTCGAGCATGAGCTTCCGCCCGACTTCGACCTCGAGGAAGTGCAGGAATCGGTCGTGCGCGCGATCGATGGGCGGCGCACGATTGCCGACATCATCGTCGAGAGCCGATCGTCGGCGTTCCGCGTGGAGGAGACGCTGTGCGCACTCGCGCGGCAGGGGCTCGTGCGGTTCGAGGATCCGGGAGCGCAGCGCGCGGCGGTGGTCGAGGCGGAGACGCAGGCCGCGCCGGCGCCGGCGGCTCCGGCGCCGATGACGGAAGAGGACGAGATCGCGGGGATGCTGGGGCGCGCGCAGGCAGCGATCCGCACGGGTGATTTCGAGAAGGCGCAGCGGCTGTTGCGCGCCGCGCAGAACCTCGATCCGAATCACCCGAAGGTCAGGACGGCGATCAAGTCCGCCGAGACGCTGATCATCAACGAGCTGCGCCGCGATGGTCTGCTCGACTCGAAGGTTCCGCGCGTGTCGCGCACGTTCGAGGAGATCACGCAGATGAACTTCACACCGAACGAAGGCTTCATCCTCTCGCGCATCAACGGCCAGTGGGACATCGGCTCCCTGATCAAGATCAGCCCCATCCGCGAGACCGACGCACTGCTCATCTTCCACAAGCTCTGGAAAGACGGCATCATCGCGTTAAGTTGAGTTTCGGGGGTCACACCTGGAAAATCAACTTAACGGGCGTCAGACCGTCGCAACCGAACCGCCGTTAAGTTGATTTTCCAGGTGTGACCCCCGAAAACCAACTTAACGGAGGCCGGCTTTGGCTCGGACTTCGAGCTCGAGGGCGTTCATTTCGCCGTTGTCCGTTTCGTGGTTGTAGCCGAGGGCGTGCAGGACTCCGTGCACGAGGAGGTAGCGGATCTCTGTGGCGAGCGAGTGCTTCTCGTCCGCGGCCTGGCGTTTTGCCTGATCGACCGAGATCACGATGTCGCCGAGGTGTGCGGGCTCATCGCCGGGGAACGTGAGGACGTCGGTCGTCTTGTTCTTGTGGCGGAAGTCGCGATTGAGCTTCTTCATCTCGGCGTCGCTCACGAACGCGATCGCCAGATCATCGGCGTAGACATCGAGAATCCGCAGCACGCGGCGGGTGAATGTCGCGATGTCGCGCCGCGCGAATCGAGGCACGCTGCCGCTGATGTCGATCGTGGTCATTCCGCGTGGCCCTCTTCCACTTTGCGCTCGCGGTCGATCTTGTCGTAGGCGACGACGATCTTCGCGACGAGCGGATGGCGGACGACATCGCGCTCGTTGAAGTCGAAGAAGCGGATCCCTTCCACCGCGCCGAGGATGTTGCGCGCCTCGCGCAGTCCCGACTTCTTGCCGGTCGGCAGATCGACCTGCGTCACGTCGCCGGTGACGACACACTTCGATCCGAAGCCGAGGCGGGTGAGGAACATCTTCATCTGCTCGGGAGTCGTGTTCTGCGCTTCGTCGAGGATGATGAACGAGTCGTTGAGCGTCCGGCCGCGCATGAAGGCCAGCGGCGCGATCTCGATCACGCTGCGCTCCATCATCTTCTCGACTTTCTCGAAGCCGATGATGTCGTACAGCGAGTCGTAGAGCGGGCGGAGATACGGATTCACTTTTTCGGCGATGTCGCCCGGCAGAAAGCCGAGGCGCTCGCCTGCTTCGACCGCGGGACGGCAAAGGATGATGCGCTTGATCGACTTCTCGGCGAGCGCCGCCGCCGCCGCCGCGACCGCGAGAAACGTCTTGCCAGTTCCCGCCGGACCGATCGCGAACACGATGTCATGCTCCTGCACGGCCTGCAGGTAGAGCTTCTGCGCGAGATTGCGCGGCGTGACGACGCGCTTGAGCGATGCGCCGAGCGAATCGTCGGTGAAGAAGTCGACGATGTTCACTTCCGGCTTGTCGCGCAGCACGCGCATGCCGGTCGAAATATCGGAGCGCTTGAGCGGATATCCCTGGCGGATGAGCTGCTGCATCTCGTCGAGCAGCTTCTCGACGGTCGCCACCCCCTCGGGCGAGCCCTGCACGAAGATCTCGTTGCCGCGCGACGAGATCTTGACCGCGAACTCGTCCTCGAGCATGCGGAGGTTCTCGTCGTGATGGCCGAAGAGTGTGTGCGTTCCTTGTTCGTCGAGAGTCAGTTCCATGATTCTCCTTGTGATTCAAATAGCGTAATCCATACCTCGCCGTACTCCGCACGCCGCGCGATGGCCGCCTGACCGGTGAAAGGATGCGTCCCTTTCCGGTGCTCGATGGCAAAGAGCCCGGCCTTTCCGGCGAGCGCCGCGGCCAGCTCATCGTAGTGCGCATAGTCGTACGGCGGATCGGCGTAGGCGACGTCGAATGTCTGATCGCCGAGCATCGCAAGCGCTTTCAGGACATCAGAAGTCATCGTCGCGACCGCGACCTGGAGCTCTTTGGCCAGCCGCGTGATCGTCTCGATGTTGCGCCGCGAGCTGTCGATGGCGAGTGTGGATGCAGCGCCCCGCGAGAGCGCTTCGAATGAAAAGACGCCGCTGCCGGAGAAGAGGTCGAGGAAGCGCGCGCCGGCGATGCGATCGCCGAGGATGTTGAAGAATGCCTGGCGCGCGCGCTCGGAGGTGGGGCGGACATCAGCCGGCGGCACTGGAATGCGCCGTCCGCGCAGCGTTCCTGCTGTCACGCGCACCGTGGGCATCAGGGTTGTTGAGGAGCCTTTGGCGCCGCGCCGATGAAGTAGTTGTACAGATCCTTTTTCTGCACGTAGATCGTGGTCGGATCGGTCGTGCAATGCAGCACGACGATGTTCGAGTCGGCGATGACGCGCACGACCTTCCACGTCTTCTTGTCGTCGCCGACGAGCTGATCGCCGATCTGCGGATCGTAGCCGGCGACGGTATTCGTGACGGTGCGGTCCTCGGACATCGCACGAAGAAGATCCTGCAGCGGGAGCACCTGATCCTGCAGCGGCTTTGGAAGTGCTGCAGTCGGGTCGAAGCGGCGCTCGACGAACGCACCGCGATCATCGTACGCGCGCAGTTGAGCGCTGGCGCTGCCCGTGGCATTCGGCAGCGAGCGCTCCTGCACCGCGGCGAGATTCGTCGCGTTGATCATCTTCAGATACGCAGTGAGCGCATCCTGCGGAATGATCATCTTCTTGCGGATCGTGCCCCCCGCGCCGTTCATCGAAATCGCGACGAGGCCGCCTTCGAACAGCGAGATACGCTGCTCGACAGGGCCGGCGAAGGCGCGGAAATCGACCAGAGGGCGGGGGAGCCGGCCGTCGATCAACTGCGGGCCGAGCGCCTGGCGTGTTCCGACGAGCTCGGGGATCTCGTACTTTCTCAGCCGTCGCGCCTGCGACTCCGGGAGTGGAACTGCGATCGCGCCGCCGGACGGCGCCGTGTCGACCTGCGTGATGTCGTGAGGCTGGGTTTGCGCGCTGGCGCAGATGGCAAATTGAAAATTGAAAATTGAAAAGAGCAGGACGGCCAGGCTCCCTGGCCTGCGGCTGGTGTGCACGGCTCTATTGTCAGTGTTCAATTTTCAATTTTCAATTCTGGTTTCATTAAGGTACTTCAGCGCGATTTCGCGCGCAAACTCGCGGGCTTCGTCAACGGTGATCTCACCGTTGAACACGGCCTCGCGCGTTCGTTCCAGCGCCTTCGCCACGTGCGGACCGCCGGGGACTTCGAGCTCGTTGCCGCGGAGCGGCAGCTTGAAATCGAGAAACTCCCGGAAGCGCACGAGCCGCGCCGCTTCGTCCGGGTCATGAGCTCCGATGAGGGCGCGCATCTCCGGCGTCGCATTCTTGTAGAGGCGGAAGCGCTGCCGGTCATTGTGAGCAGAGGCCAGCGCATCTTCGAAGCGCGTGAGGTCGTAGGCGATATGCAGCGCGTTCCTCGCACGCTTCTGTGAAAACCCCGAGCCTTCGAGCCGCGAGGTTGCATCGGCGTCGCCGCGCAGCAGCACGCCCGTGTAGAGCACGTAGCGGTCGAGATCAGGCTCGTTGGCCAGCACGCGTGCGACTTCGTCGAGCTGCGGACGCACGTCGTCACGCGGCGGCCCGAACACGATGTCGAGTGCGCCGCTGTGGCGCAGTTCGGCCAGCACCTGCGGTGCCGCCTGCTCGTCCATCGCGAGGAACGTCTCGTGCCAGACGCGCTCCTTCGAGATGGTGGCGAATGCGCCGGTGGCGATCGCTTCGCTCATCAGCTCGAACGTCTTGTCATCGAGTGCGAAGTCGAGGCGCGTCGCGAGGCGGATCGCGCGGAAGATGCGCGTCGGATCATCGATGAAGCTCTTCTCGTGCAGCACGCGAATGAGCCGCTGGCGCAGGTCGCTCTCGCCATGCAGAGGATCCTGCAGCGACTCGTCGCCGAGACTCATCGCGATCGCATTGATCGAAAAATCGCGGCGCTGAAGATCGTCGCGCAGCTTTCCTTCACTCACCGTCGGCAGTGCGCCGGGCGCGCGGTACTTCTCCTTGCGCGCCGTCGCGATGTCGATCTCCGGCAGACCATCGCCTTCGACTTTGTAGGTGAGGAACTGCGGGAACGAGCGGACACGCCCGTTGACTGCTTTCGCGACGCCGCGCGCGAGCTCCGCACTCCCTTCCTCCAGCGTGAGATCGATGTCGATCGCGGGACGGCCGAGGAGGAGATCGCGGACAGGACCGCCGACGAGGAAAGGTTTGAGTCCCTTTTCCGTGGCCACCTGTTTCACGAGCTCGAGAGCGCGACGCTGCGGGTTGGGAAGCTCGGAGATCGAAGTCATGTGGTCACGTTCTCGTAGATCTGGCCAAGCACACGAAGGCGCTGTCTGATACGAAACTTCGACGCGGTCTGTCGGGCCGCGTTGACTCTCGGTTCGGCCACCTCAGGCTTGAACAGGGCGGCTAGTATCGCATGAACGAGCTCGTTGGGATCGCGAGGGGGAACCAGCAGTCCGGTGCGTCCCTCTTCGCAGCGATGCACGTTGATCGGAGTGCGTGAGGCGATGACGGGGAGGCCTGCGACGAGCGCTTCCGCCGTGCAGCCGTCGTAGTCGTAGGCATCGATCGCGGGATCGATCCAGGCGCCAAGCGGCGAGAGCTCGTCCGGCCGCGGATCGTGAGTGAAGAGCTGCCATTCGATGTCTTCGCGAAAGCGGCGGATGCGCGCGAGCGTCTGCTCGACGATGTTGCGGGTCGAAGGACGGTCGATCGATGCGATGACGTGCGGCGCGCCCTTCTCGCCCGGCGCGCGGAGTGGAGACGACGGGAAATATTCATCCGCCACCGCTTCCGGCAGGAGCGTGAGGTCATCGCCTTCGACCGGCGAAAGCACGTAGTCCGGTTCGACGGGTGCACGGAAGGAAAATCGCGGCTTGTGGACGTCGCCGCTTGCCACATAGGCAACCGGAAAGCCGGCGAACATCGCAGGCGGAAGTTCTCTCGGGCCATAGACATGCGCCAGATCGAAGCCGGCGGCTTCCCTGGGATCGGCGATCAGCACGACCTCGTGGCGCGGCGCGAGTGCGGCGGCATCGAGGCGCTGGCACTTCCGCTCGTAGGAGGAGGAATCGGGGAGAACGAGTTGCGCGATGCGCATCAGAAGTTGCGCATTGTAGAATGGAGCGCTACGGTCAAATGAGTCAGTTCGTCGGCGTGTTCAGCGATCGCGATGATCTCGTCGCTGCACTTCGCGAGAAGTGCCCGGGAAGAGACTTCGCATTGGACAGCGAGCGCGATCTTTCGCGCGTCGTGATCCTGGATGAAGACCAGGCGCCGCTGTTCACCGATCCTCCCCGCAAGAGTCTGGTCCGCATCATCCTGGGGCCGCACGAAAATCGCCGCCAGGGCGAGCTCGTGATCGACCGGCAGACGTTCCTCGCGTCACCGGAGCACTACCTCGCATTCGCAACCGATCTCGCCGACGCCGCGGTGCACGCGGCGCAGCTCGAGGCGGAGGTCGGATACCTGACGCAGATTCACGAGCTGATGTCGATGGTGGAGGCGAAGGAAGTCTCCGAGCGCATCACTCGGACGGTGCTCAACATTCTCGGGCTCGCGCGCGGCACGTTGTTCCTGCACGATCCGCGGATGGAGCGCTACGTCGTCAGCTTCAGCAATGACCTGAGCTATCAGGAGACCGGCGAATTTCTACCCGGCATTCCTCCCGACGTCCTCCAGCGCGCCCTGGCCTCGGGCAAGTTCATCGAATTCGACCGGCAGGCCGGGATGATCGTCATGCCGTTGCAGTTCGAGCAGGATCTCATCGGCGTGATCAAAGTTCCGATCACGGCGAACGACGAGCTCGATCAGGAGACGAGCAACAGCGTCACGCGCTATCTGACCGCGGTGACGGGTGTGCTCGGCAACATCTACCAGTTGACGCGCAGCCGCGATCTTGCGATGCGCGATGACCTGACGAAGGCCTACAACCGCCGCTTCTTCGAGTCTTACCTCGACGAGGAGATCGAGCGCGCGCGCCGCTACGGGTCGCTGTTCAGCATCATCTTCCTCGACCTCGACGATCTGAAGATGGTGAACAACTTCTACGGGCATCTCAGCGGCTCACGCACGTTGCAGGAAGTCGCGAAGCGGATTCTCAGCGCGGTGCGCGGCATCGACAAAGTCGTCCGCTTCGGCGGCGACGAGTTCTGCATCATCCTCCCGCAGACGGATTCGGATCAGGCGATGCTCGTCGCAAACCGCGTGAAGAAGTCGATGACGGCGAGCGCGTTCCGGCTCGAGCCGACGGTGGAGATCTCGATCACGGCGAGCTTCGGCATCGCGACGTATCCGACGCACGGCATCACCAAGGACGGCCTCATCCGCCAGGCCGACGCCGCGATGTATCGCGTCAAGTCGACGACGAAGAACGCAGTCGGCGTCGCGACGATCGAAGACGCAACGCGGCCCGCAGCGATGTAGGAGGTGAGCGGCCGGGCGAGACGCCCGCGCTCCTTCTGTTATCGTTTCCTCATGTCCGAAGACCATCTCACTATCGACGGCGCCCTCGAGGAAACGACGGTGCCGGATCTCTTCCGATCGTTCGTGCGGAGCGGGGAGACAGGGATCGTCTCGCTGCAGGCGGGAAGCCGCAACGACTCGATCTACTTCGAGGAGGGACGGATCGTCTACGCGGCGAGCAGCGATCCCGACATGGGCCTCGCGGAGACGCTGCTGCGCTCTGGCGATCTGAATCTGCATGAGTACGAAACGGCGATGTCGCGCCTCGTCGTCTCGCATCGCATCGGGGCGCTGCTGTGTGAGCTTGGTTATCTTCGGCCGGAGGAACTGAGCCGCGCGATCGAGAAGCAGGTCCGCGGCATCATCGTCACTGCTCTCGCACGCAGATCCGGTTCCTACACGATCGAGTTCAACGCGGAGTTCCCGGCGGAGATCATCAAGCTGAATCTCCCGACGGAACGGTTGATGATCGACGGAGTGCGGCAGATCGAGCACTGGTCGCTGATCTGGCGCGGACTCGCGCGGCTCGACCGCATGCTGGAAGCGGTTCCCGGCGCCGACATGAAGGCCTACAGCCTCGAGCTCGGCGACGAAGACTCGCTCATCCTCTCGCTGCTGACGGAACCGCAGACCATCGAGCAGATCTGCGCGCGCAGCTACCTCTCGAACTTCGTCACGTGCCGCACGCTGTGGGGATTGCTGGCGGTGAATTTCGTCCAGGATGCGGGCGGCGAGGCCACATCCGAAAAGCGTGCGGCCATCGAATCGGAGTACGAGCTCGAGGGTCTGGTCGAGCGCTACAACGGCCTCTTCCAGCAGATCTTCTCCCTCGTGTTTCAACGGATCGGCGATCACGTCTACGACTTCGTCGATCGCGTGCTCCTGCATCTCTCGCCGGACACCATGCCGTATCTGTCGGGCATGAACTTCGTGAACGAAGCGCGCGTCGACTTCGATCAGCTCTACAACAACGTCATCGCCAGCGGAACGCAGAATCACATGGCGCTCGTGCAGGATGTCCTCAGCGAGCTGCTCTACGGCTGGATTCTGGAGATCAAGGCAGAGTTCGGCGCGGGGATGGAAGCGGAAGTCGTGAAGCTGGCGAACGCGTTGAAGAAGTGAACGCGCTCCTCAGTTACAATAACCACGGTTCGATGCGGAAATCCCTGATCCTTCTCTCACTGCTTCTGTCGGCTTGTGTCTCATCCGCCCCGGCCAAGGCTCCCAATGACCATGAGTGGAGCCTGATCGAGGCCGACTACCAGTGGCTTCAGACCATGCGCAACGCGCAGCCGAAGCCCCCCGCCGATGCATCGCGCAAGCAGCAGATCGAGCTTCTTCTCGCCAATCATCAGAAGATCGAGCAACTGTACGTGTCGTTCATCGACAAGCTCGACGAGTATTACAAGCGCACCGCCGATCCGCGCGCCGCAACGCTGTTTGCGAAAGAGAAGATCATGCTCGGCGATGAGTACATGAACATCCTCTCGCGGTACGACCGGGCGATCGAGCTCTATCGCGAGGCGCTGAAGTACGAACCGCAGAATGCGGAAGCACTGAGGAAAGCCGGCGAGGCCGAGCAACGGCGCTTCGTCTCGATGAATGCCTTCGCCGGTGTGAAGCAGGGAATGAAGGAAGACGAGGTCCGCAAGCTCGTCGGTCTTCCGCGCGAGGACTGGATCAAGCAGGTCGTTCAGAACAGCCGCGTTTACTCGGTCTGGATCTATCCGAAATCCGACGGCGGCGCCTCTGCCATCTACTTTGACAATGGCGTCGTCTATCACACAAACTGGAACGCGGCTGGGCCTGCCGCTCCACGCTCGGCAAATTGAAAAATTGAAAATTGAAAATTGAAAATGAATGACGCGATCGAGATTTCGGGAAATTTTCAATTTTCAATTTTCCATTTTCAATTTCGATCCCCAAAGGGAGGGAGGGTGTGATGTCCGACGAGCTCAACGACGATCAATCCCACTATGAAATCTCGCTGACGGCAGGGCAGGCCTTTCTCGCCTTCGTCCTCCTGCTGCTCTCTCTGGCTGCGTCGTTCGCCTTCGGCCTGATGATCGGCAAGGGTCAGAACGACGAGCGGCTGATCGTGCGCAAGGAGCCTGCGGTGATCACCGAGGCGAGCGTGATGCCGAAGAAGAAAGATGATGGACGCATCGTCGAGCTCGGCGTCAATGCGGACGATTTCAAATCGACGTCCACCGCGACCTCCACTGCGCCTGTCACAGACTCGGCTGCTGCGCCGACGATCACGGAAACAAGTGCAGGACAGGCGCCCGCGCCTCTGCCTGCTCCGACGCCGGCCGCGCCTTCCACCACGACAGCCGAAGCGCCTGTGATTCACAAGGCGCCGGCTCCGCAAGCGGGTCCCTCCGTCTACGCGCAGCTCCTCTCGAGCTCCGATCAGAAAACCGCTGAAGCACTCGCCGCCAAAGTCATCGGCGCAGGCTTCACAGGTGCCTATGTCGATCGTGGGTCGAACGAGAAGGGCCCGATCTTTCGCGTCCGCGTGAAGTTCGCCACCGAGGTGGAAGCGCGCGCTGCGGAGCCGAAGCTTCGCGAATATGCGAAGGATGTCTGGATCGTGAAATAGATGGCCAGCGAAAAAGATCGGACGACCACTCCTCAGCTCGAAGAGCTCCGCAAGGCGACAGCAAAGAAACGTTCATCGATCGATCCGAGTCACATTCTCGATCGCGCGATCTATCACCTCTGGGACACGATCAACGATCTCGATCAGATCCAGCCGGAGCGGGTCGAGCACTATCGCGTGTCGATCTTCGGCAGCTCGCGCATCCAGCCGGGCGATCCGATCTACGCCGAGGTGAAGAAGCTCAGCTACGAGCTGGCGAGGATGGGCGTGGACATCGTCACCGGCGGCGGACCCGGACTCATGGAGGCGGCGAACGCCGGCGCGGTCGAAGGGCAGGTCGAGAGCCACGCGCGCTCGTTCGGCCTCGCCATCCATCTTCCGAAGGAAGAAGGCGCCAACCCATTCGTCAACAAGGTCTTCCGCCACCGAACGTTCTTCTCGCGGCTGCACCACTTCGTCCGGCTGTCGTCGGCGTTCATCGTCTTTCCCGGCGGCATAGGAACCGCGCTCGAGCTGTTCATGGTCTGGCAGCTTCTGCAGGTGAAGCACGTCACAGAGCATCCGCTCATCCTCGTCGGTACAATGTGGCCCGGTTTGATCGACTGGATCCAGCAGACGATGGTCGAGCGTGGTCTGGTCAGCCCCGGCGATCTCGACGTGGTGTCCGTCGTCTCCTCCTCTGAAGAGGCGATTCCGATCATTCGTGCCTCGTACGAGCGCTTCAAAGAGGAGAAGAATCGAAATGGCAACACAGGAAGACGTACTTGAGGCGCTGAAGAAGGTTCGCTTCCCCGGACTCTCGCGCGACATCGTCTCGTTCGGATTCGTTCACGATCTCCGCGTCGAAGGCGGCAGCGTGATCTTCACCATCCGCTTCCAGACGGAGAATCCGAAGGTCGGCGAGCAGATCGCGCACGATGCGGAAGAAGCGGTGAAGGCGCTGCCCGGCGTGACGAACGTGCATGTGTCGCTCGACATCGGCGCGCGTCAGCCTGCTGCATCCGCACCGGCGGCACAAGGCGGAATCCTGGGCGATGTGAAGTACAAGATCGCCGTCGCCTCCGGCAAGGGAGGCGTCGGGAAGTCGACGGTGTCGACGAATCTCGCGCTCGCGCTCCGCTCGCTCGGCTACACGGTCGGGCTGCTCGATGCGGACATCTACGGTCCATCGCAGCAGATGATGCTCGGCATCGAAGGGCGGCCGCAGATCGATGAGTCGGACGAGAAGATCATGCCGATGGAAAACCATGGCGTGAAGACCATGTCGCTGGGACTCATCACCGATCCGGATACGCCGGTCATCTGGCGCGGCCCGATGGTGATGAAGGCGCTCGATCAGTTCCTCACCGATGTGAAATGGGGCGTGCTCGACTTCATGATCATCGATCTGCCGCCGGGCACCGGCGATGCGCAGCTCACGATGACGCAGAAGGTGCCGCTGACAGGGGCGGTCATCGTGACAACGCCGCAGGACGTGGCGCTCATCGACGCGCGCAAAGGCCTGGCGATGTTCCGCAAGGTCAACGTGCCGGTGATCGGCATCGTCGAGAACATGAGCTTCTACATCTGCAGGCATTGCGGCGAGCGGGAAGAGATCTTCGGGCACGGCGGCGGCCGCAAGACTGCCGAGCTCCTCGGCGTCCCCTTCCTCGGCGAAGTGCCGCTCGATCCGAAGGTCGTGGTGGGAGGAGACAGCGGCGAGCCGATCGTGGTGCTCGATCCGTCGTCTGCCGCCGCGGCGTCATTCCGCGATCTCGCGCAGTCGATCGTGAAGCAGATCGAGAGCGGGATGCTGGGACACACGCACGGCCCCGATGAGCATCATCATCACGATCACGATCACGATCACGCCCACGCGCATTAGATGTGGCGCTTTGCGCGTCCGCCGTCCCCCTCGCCCCGCTCCGCGGGAGAGGGGCCAGAGGTGAGGGCGTAACAATGTCACCGCGAAGCAACGAACCGATAGCGGTTCGTCTACCTCTCTTGCGCGTGAGGAAAGCAGGCCCGATTGTGCAGCATGTCCAATGCTCTGGCTGTGCCCACCGTTCCCATGCACACGCCGCTGACCACCATCGAGCCGCTGACGTCGTTCGCGCGGATTGCACGCGGTGCCGCGCCGCATCCGGCGATGCCGAGCCTCAATCTGCAATTTGCCAGCGCAGTGGCACAGCTCGGCAGTTTTCTCACCATCCGCGGTGAAGCGGCGTGCGAGCACTACTTCGCGCAGGCGCTCACTCTTGGCTGTCTCCGGCCGCTGGGCGCTGACATCGCGCAGTGGGAGCGGACGCTCATGCTGTTCGTGCTGTTCGACCGCAGAAGACCGATTCTTCCTGCGCTGTCGGTGATCGGGGATCTCGCCGTCGTCGAGCAGCCGGCGATTCACTTCATCCAGCTGCTGCGTGATCAAAGCGCGTTTCAGCCGGTCTACGACAGCGCCCGGCGTCTCGATCGTTTCGGAGCGGTCTCGCGAGCGCGCCGGAAGATGGAGAACATCGTGCTCCTCTCGCGCGAGCTCGCAGGGCGCTCGCTGCTCGCGCCGGCGACACCGGCGGAGCAGGACTTCCTCCGCCTCGCGTGCGAGGGCTGACGAAACGCGCGGCAGGAGCGCCGCGAATCGCTGCGCGCTTTTGATATCTTCCTGCCGCCATGATCAACAAACTCGTCGCCTCCGCTGCAGAGGCGGTCAAGGACATCAACGACGGATCGACGCTCGTCGTCGGCGGCTTCGGTCTCTGCGGCATTCCCGAGAATCTCATCAATGCCCTCGTGGAGAGCGGCGTGAAGAATCTCACCTGCGTCTCCAACAACGCCGGCGTCGACGACTGGGGACTCGGTCTCCTCCTGCAGACGAAACAGATCCGCAAGATGGTGTCGTCGTACGTCGGTGAGAATGCGGAGTTCGAGCGCCAGTATCTGGCGGGAGAGCTCGAAGTCGAATTCTGCCCGCAGGGCACACTCGCCGAACGGATGCGCGCCGGTGGCGCAGGCATCCCGGCGTTCTTCACCCCAGCCGGTTACGGAACGATCGTCGCCGACGGGAAAGAGTCGCGCGACTTCGACGGCCGGATGTACGTGATGGAGCGCGGCATCGTCGGCGACTTCTCGCTCGTCGCCGCATGGAAGGGCGATCGCTACGGCAACCTCGTCTATCGCAAGAGCGCGCGGAACTTCAATCCGATGGCGGCGACCGCGGGAAAGATCTGCATCGCGGAAGTCGAGGAGCTGGTGGAAGTGGGCGAGCTCGATCCCGATCACGTTCACACGCCCGGCGTCTTCGTGCACCGGCTCATCGTTGCGCCGCGGAAGAAACGAATCGAGCAGCGTACGGTGAGGAAGGGATAGACGATGCCACTCAATCGCGAACAGATCGTCCGCCGTGCCGCGCAGGAACTGCGCGACGGCTACTACGTCAACCTCGGCATCGGCATGCCGACGCTCGTCGCCAACTGCATTCCGGAGGGAATGGAAGTCATCCTCCAGTCGGAGAACGGCATTCTCGGCCTCGGACCGTTTCCGAAGGATGACGAAGTCGATGCCGATCTCATCAACGCCGGCAAGCAGACGGTGACGACGCTGCCCGGCGCCTCGTTTTTCTCCAGCGCCGATTCGTTCTCGATGATCCGCGGCGGAAAGATCGATCTCTCGATTCTCGGCGCCATGCAGGTATCCGAGCATGGCGACATCGCCAACTGGATGGTGCCCGGCGCGATGGTGAAAGGGATGGGCGGCGCGATGGACCTCGTGGCCGGCGCGCGGCGGCTCATCGTGACGATGGAGCACGTCACGAAGAAGGGGGAGAAGAAGATTCTCCGCAAGTGCGCGCTGCCGTTGACCGGCGTGCGCTGCGTGAATCGCATCATCACCGATTACTGCGTGCTCGACGTGACCGAAGATGGGCTGCAGTTGATCGAAGTGGCGCCCGGCGTGACGCCGGAGCAGGTGCAGGAGCTCACCGAGCCGCGCGTCATCGTGAAGGGTGACGTGCCCGTGATGGAGGTCTGATGCCGTTCCTTGCCGCGCTGCTGCTGCCGGTCTCGCTATTCATCGGGACGTGGACGGGAACATCGAAGTGCACCGGCGCTCGGGCTGCGTGCCGCGACGAAATCGTCGTCTATCACATCGCGGAGAAGAGCGAGTCGACCCTCACCGTGACGATGAACAAGATCGTCGATGGAAACGAGGAGACAATGGGTACGCTCGAGATGCGCGTCGAGGGCGAAACACTTACCGGTGATTACGATGGCGGCCGGCTGAAGTCTCGTTGGACGTTCACGCTGAAGGAAGCGGCGCTGACGGGAACGGCGAAGCTGCTGCCCGGCGGAGAAGTCATTCGTCATCTCTCGCTTCACCGCTCTTCAAGCGCCAGCCGGCAGGATCCCTGACCATTCGCTGCACCTGGGGAGCCGCCGGGCGTCCTGCCCGGCGACTCCTGGCGCGGATCGCGCCGTTGCTTACTCGATGACAGCGACGAGTCGCTGCTCATTCGTGTTCGGCAGCGCCACGACGTAATCGCGGCGCTCGCCGCCCACCCAGACGATCACGTGCGCGAGCGTTTCGCGCATGACGCGCGTGTTGTCCGGCGCGTACGTCTGCAGAACGATCCGGTACGGTCCCTTTTCGCGGTGTGCGATCGTGTAGATCTCCGGGCCGAATCCGGTCGTGATGTCTTCGTGCAGGCGCCCGCCATGCTTGCTCTGCATGTGGCTGTAGAAGACCTCCTCGCCATCGGGCTCGATGACGTGCAGATCGACGTCGGTGTAGTTCGAGTCCCACATCCCCTCGATCTGAATGTCGGCTGACAGATCGATCCGCGGATCCGTTCCGGCATGGCGCTGCTGCAGCTCCTGGTTGAGGACGTTCTCGACCTGGCGCATGCGCGGATCATGCGTCAGCGACGCATAACGCTGCTGCACCTTCTCGAGCGCCTGTTCTCTTCCCTGAGAAGCGAGGAGGAGCATGAGCTCGCGCCAGCTCTGGGTGCGATCCGGATCGAGCTCGATCGCGCGCTCGAAGAGCAACTGCGCGAGGTCCGGCCGGTGCCAGCCGGCGAGCACGCGTCCGATGAGCCGCAGCGTCGCGGCGTCATCGGGCCACGCTTCGACGAGATCCGTGAGCACGCGGACGGCCATCTCCTGCGAGTCGCTGCGCAGAGCGAGTGCCGCCTGCGCCTGGAACAGCTTCTCGCCGCCGAGCACGGAGCGTGCGGCCGCGTAGTAGCGATAGCGATCGCCGGTCGAATTCAGCCCGCGCAGCTTCGCGATGACGTCCGCAATCTTCCGGGAGCGCTCGGCGATCGTCGTCTTCATCGTCGCCTCGTCCTCGATCTCGATCGCGTCGTTCGTGTCGAGCGACCCGAGGAGTCGATCGGCCAGCGCGCGCGGATCGCGGTTCGCGAGGGATCGGTCGATGTTCGTGGCAATCGACGCCGTCGAAGGAAGGATCGGTGCACTCGCGGTGACCGTAATGGCTTCCGCGATGGCCGAGAGACGCATCGCGATCTCGACCATCGATCCCGTCGGCGTTCTTGCCGGGAAGCTGTGTGTCACCGGCATGAGGCCTTCCAGCTCGGATCGAAGAGTGAAGCCCGAAGGAGCCGTGGGCAGTGCGATCCAGAAGCGACCATTGCCGTCCGTCACCGCTGTCCTCGACTGCCCATCCGTGGATTGCAGCGTGACCGTGGCTCCCGGCAGCGGCGAACCGCTCGTCGTTACCGTGCCGCGAATGAACCACGCGTTGTTGGCCGGCGGGGCCTCGTTCGTGCGCCCGACGACCGTGACGGTTCCCGCCGGTCCCTCCTTCGGGCGCTGCCGCTCGAACGCAGCCAGTTCCGCGGCTCGCTGATCGGCGAGATCCTTCGGCAGCGGGATGTTCCACATCTCATAGTCGTGCCATGTCTCGAGAATCAGCAGCGACGTGCGCGGCGTCAGCTCATTGAAGCGGCGCCCATGGTCGAGCACCTCCTCGGGGGAAGCCCCCTGTTCGATCAGCTCGCGCAGCCGCGCGCGCGCCCAGGCCCGCCGCACGAGATCCACTTCGTCGTCGCTAACCAGCCGTTGCAGCAGGACTTCGTGATGTGCCGTGCCGGCGTTGACCGGCAGCGTCGTGAATTCCTCCCGCGATCGCGCATTGACGATCGCCCGTTGATCCGCCGCCGCGAGGATCGCCTGCGGCACGACATCGCGGATGAGCGGCGATGTGCTCAGAAACGCGAGTCGCGACGACAACTGCATCGCCGACTCCGCCGCGGCATCGGGGTCGCTGCGCGTGAGATCGACGAGCCAGCCGCCCGACGCACGCGCCAGGTCGTTGAGCACGTTGTCGTCGGCGGAGCGCGACGCGTTCACGACCGTGACGTTGCGACGCAGTTTCGTGAGCGCCGCGATGGAGTGACCGAGGCGCGTGGAGTCGCCGATGTTGCTGATGCCGTCGGTCACGAGCAGCAGTCGCGAGTCGCCGCGCACGGTGCCGAGGACGTCGATGGCGCCGGCGAGATCGGTCGCGCCGGCCAGCGGGATATCGGCGAGGAGTGCATCGAGTCCCTGCGGCGTGGTCTCGCGCCCATTTTCCACCGCCACGTGGAATGGCACGACGGCCACGCGAACGAACGGATCCTGCCTGGCGAGAAACGCCGCGAGAAATTCGCGGAGCCTCGCCGCATCGCGCTGGACGGCGCTCGCTGATGCGTCGTACAGAACCGTGACGTGATGGGCCGGAGTGACGCTTCGCCTTGCGCTGTGAATCGCGACGGCCGCGGTTGCGTAGAACGTCTTGTCCGAAGGAGAGAAGACGACATAGCCCGATTCTTCGTCGGGCGTCGTCGCGCGTACGAAGGCGTCGACCTTGCTGCCGTTGCTTTTCGCCGTGCGGACGTCGCCGCTGCGGCGAAGATCGATGCCTGTCGCGTCGACGATCGCTCTGCCATCGATCGAAAGCCGGAACTCGGGAATCACCTCGCCGTAGCGCAGATCGAGCTCGTACGGCGAGCCGGCGATCTCCTGATCGTAGGCGATGTGCACGACCTTCGTGCTGCGCGCGGGAATCGGGTAGACGCGGAAGTGAAAGGCGCGCGATGACGACGACCATTCGGCGAGCGCGGGATCGACGCGCCGCCGGTGGATCGTTTCGTCATACGCCGTGCGAGCCTGTTCGCGCTGCACCGCGACACCGTGGCGAAGCACCGTGCCGAAGTAGAGCGCGATATCGCTCACCTCGGCCTCCGCCGGAAGCGGAAACGAAAAATCGCCATCGAGATCGCGATCGAGCTGGTTGGCGTAGGTGATCTCGTACGTCGTTCGTGCGAGATGGCCGCGAAGAATCACATCGACGTGCAGCGACTGGATGGATAACGCGGTACCGCCGTTTTCGTCATTGATGGTGAGGGAAGGGAGTGAAGCGTGTTGCGGAGCTGCGACTGCTGCCAGGGAGAGCGCGATTGCGGCGAGCATTGTTACGAAACGCATGACGGCCTCCTTCTGCCTTCCAGAGGCCGCAGCGGATGTGCCACACGTCCTTGTCAGAGCAGGGCCGTGCGGCCGGTTCGCGAAACCGTGAATGCGATTCGGAAAGCTGAAGCCGCCCGGTGTCGAGACGGTCAACGTTGTTACGGAACGAAGTCGGCGTTCGAAGGTCTACGCGGTGACCGGCTCGGGCTTCTTCTTCATGTCGAGGAAGAGGAGGGCGATGCCGATGCAGATCGCCGAATCGGCCACGTTGAATGCGGGCCAGTGGTGATCGCGCACGTAGACGTCGAGAAAATCGACGACGTAGCCGAAGCGGAAACGGTCGACGAGATTTCCGATCGCTCCGCCGACGATGAGATGCAGTCCGATCTGCAGGGTGCGATCGGCCAGCGGTGTGCGGAGCGCGTAGGCCACGACGATCAGGAACACGAGAATGGCGCCGCTGTTCAGCAGCAGCGGCACGAAATGCGATTCCGCATTCGCGCCGATGCCGAACGCCGCGCCGGTATTGCGGACGTGCACGATCGAGAAGAAGTCGGGGATCACCGTGACGGAGTCGTGCAGCGCGATGCGCGCGCTGACGAGCCATTTCGTGATCGCGTCGAGAACGATGATGACGGCGGAGATCGCGATGTAGTGAATGCGCTTCATGCGGAGGTGACGGACGCCTTTTCCTCGATCAGCTTGTCGAGCTCCTGCCGCAGGCGGCCGAGGATCTCGTCGTAGGTGAACGATCCGATCGATTCCGGGCCGCGCTTCAGATTCACGAAGCTCGGCGCGCACCACATACCGAGGTCCGCATCGTCCGTTTCGCCGGGCCCGTTCACACGGCAGCCCATCACCGCGATCGTGATCGCATGATCCTTCGCGTACTCGGTCATCTCCTTGACCTTGTGCGCGAGATCGATGAACGCCTCGTTCTCGACGCGCGAGCAGGAGGGACAACTGATGATGTTCATCCCCTTCTGTTCGAAGCGCGGAACGGAGCGGAAGCGGCCGTGCTCGATGTCGTCGAGAATCTGGCGCCCGACGGTCACTTCGTCGCCCTTGTTCTCGAAGGGGAGAGTGAGTGAGACGCGGATCGTATCGCCGATGCCGCGCGTGATGAGCTGCTCGAAGGCAATGCGCGTCTTGATCACGCCATCGGGCGGCATGCCCGCTTCGGTGACGCCGAGGTGCAGCGGAACGTCAGGCCGGGCTTCGGCGAAGCGGAGGTTCGCGTCGATGACCTTGTTCGGATCGGAGTCCTTGAGCGAGACGCAGTACTGGTCGAAACCGAGGTCGTCGAGCATCGCGCAATGCTCGAGAGCGGAGTCGAGCATCGGAGAGATCGAGTCTTCCTTCGAATACTGCGAGAGCTTTTCGGGATCGACGGAGCCGGCGTTGACGCCGATGCGCATCGCGCAGTTGTACGAACGGGCGATCTCGACGAGGTAGCGGACCTTCTCCTTCACCGGCTTGTCGCGCTCGATGTGGTAGAGATGGCCGGGGTTGTAGCGGAGTTTCTGCACGAACGGCGCGACCTTTTCGGCGAGCCGGTAGTTCTCCTGCAGATCGATGACGAGGTTCGCGTTGGGACGCGCCGCGCGGATCTCGGCGAGCGCGACGACATCCTTCGGATTGTCGACGGCGATGCGGATGACGTCGGCACCGGCAAGCTCGAGCAACTCGACCTGGCGGATGGTGGCGGCCACATCCTGCGTACGGGTGGCGGCCATGGATTGAACGGCGATCGGATTGGAGCCGCCGATGCGGATGTTTCCGATGCGGATCTCACGGGTGGAACGTGTGTGCATTTCGCGATTCTTCAACGCACCGGGCGGGCAAAGATTCCTTTACTGCATTTCCTGCCCGTAGGCGTTCACGCGCACGATCTCCATCATTCGCTCCGGCCGCGCCACGGTCTGGAATCCGAACTGTTCGTATAGCCGGTGCGCATCACGTGTGACGAGCATCCAGCGGCGGACCACCTGCAGTTCCTCGTGTTCGCGGATCGCTTTCATCAGCAGCTTCGAGAGTCCTTGGCCGCGGCGCGAGGGGAGGACGAATACATCGGCGAGATAGGCGAACGATGCGTAGTCGGTGATGACGCGGGCGAAGCCTGCCTGCCGGTTCTCATCGTCGAAGACGGCGAAGCAGAGTGAGCCGGCGATTGCTTTTTCGACGAGCTCTCGGGGAATGCCGAGCGACCAGTAGGCGTCGCGAGAGAGAAAGGCGTGGATCATCTCCACGTCGAGCTTCGACTTGTCGGTTGTGACCCAGGGCATCGCGTTTTCCCTTCAGAGACCGCGGATTTGACGCATGACGATTGTCCTGCCTATTGTGCGGCTCATGAAACTGATGGACGAAGGACTGCTCGACATCGCGCACCGTCACGCCGCATCGTTCCTCGCCGGCTTGCCGGAACGGTACGTCGGCGCGCGCGCTACTCGGCAGGAACTGCTCGACGGGCTCGCCATGCCGCTGTCCGACGACGGCGACGATCCGAGCGCCGTCCTGCACGCGCTGGCAGCGCAGGCTGAACGGGGCGCCGTCGCAATGCCCGGCCCCCGCTACTTCGGCTTCGTCATCGGCGGCTCGTTGCCTGTCGCGCTTGCCGCCGACTGGATGACCAGCACATGGGATCAGAACGCGGGCATCTTCGTGACGTCGCCGATCGCGTCAGTCGTCGAGGAGGTCGCGCGCGGCTGGCTGCTCGAGCTCTTCGGCCTCCCCATCGATGCCAGCCTCGGATTCGTCACCGGCTGCCAGATGGCGAACTTCACCTGTCTCGCCGCGGCGCGCCATGCGGTGCTGCGCAAGGCGGGCTGGAACGTGGAAGAAGACGGGCTGGCCGGCGCCCCGCGCGTCAATGTCGTCGTCAGCGCCGAAGCGCACGTGACGATTCACACGTCGCTGCGGATGCTGGGCTTCGGCACCAACTCGATGATCGCCGTGCCGTCGGATGGGCAGGGGAGGATGATCGCGGGCGAGCTGGCGCGCCTGACCGAACATCTCTCCGGACCGACGATCATCTGCGCGCAGGCCGGCAACGTGAACACCGGCGCCATCGATCCTCTGCGCGAGATCGCGGCGATCGCGCGGGAGCGCGAGGCATGGATGCACGTCGATGGCGCGTTTGGACTCTGGGCCGCGGCGTGCGCCGGCCGCCGCAGCCTGATCGATGGCGTCGAGCTCGCCGACTCGTGGGCGACCGACGCGCACAAGTGGCTGAATGTGCCGTACGACTGCGGCGTCGCGATCACGCGCAATCCGGCAGCGCATCGCTCGGCGATGATCGTCACGGCCGAATACATCGAACATTCCGCCGGCATGGAGCGCGACAACTTCGAGTGGGTGCCTGAGTTCTCGCGGCGCGCGCGCGGCATCACGGTCTATGCGGCGCTGCGCACGCTGGGGAGGAAGGGCGTCGAGGATCTCGTGGAGCGGCTTTGCACGCGCGCGCGCCAGTTCGCGGAGATCCTCTCGCGCAATCCGCGCGCGAAGATTCTCAACGATGTGGTGCTCAATCAGGTGCTCGTGCGGTTCGACGACGATGATGTGGCGACGCGCGACGTGATCACGCGCGTGCAGCGCGAAGGTACCTGCTGGCTCGCCGGCACGACGTGGCACGGCATGGCCGCGATGCGGATCTCGGTGAGCAACTGGTCGACATCGGAGGAAGACGTGGAGCGCTCGGCGAACGCGATTCTCGCCGCGATCTCATCGTAAGAGATGGGGAGAACTATCCCCACGCCTGATTGAAGACCTCGAGATCCTCCGGCACTTCACGGAAGCTGGCGAGGCGGCCGTCTTCGATGTCGTACACGTGCAGCGTGCGGTACGTGTGGCGCTTGCCGTCCTCGCGCGTCAGCTCGTGATGTGCGCGGACGACTCCGCCGCGATCGCTCGTGAAGACATCGAGCACAGTTTCTTTGAACGAGCCATTCGTCAGACGCATGACATCGGTGATCAGCCCGGAGACGAATTCGGAGCGGCTGTAGGTCTTCGACAGCCTGTTCTTTCCGGGGATGACGAACTCGATGTCGGGGGTGCAGAAGGAGAGGTAGCCTTCGAGGTCGCCGTTGGCGAAGGTGGCGTAGGCAGTGCGCAGAATCTCGTCGTAAGAAGTCGGCATGCCGTAATTACGACTGCCACGCGGCGCTGGATTGGAGTGCCTGCTCCAGTTCCTCCGCACTCTCCGTCGTCCGCATCACGCGCACGGTTCCTTCCGCGAGATGGCGCCGCACGCTCCCGGTGTCCGAGCTGAGGAGCAGCACATGGGGGAGCTCGCGCCCATGTTCTTCATGCAGGAATGCGAGCACTCCGAAGCCGCTGCGATGCGGCAGATCGGCGTCGATCAGGATCGCGTCATAGCGCTCTGCTTCGAGGCGCGCGATCGCATCCCAGCCGTCGGAAGCACAGTCGACGGACATCCTGAGCCGTTCTCCCGCGATCTCCGCAGCGCGCACGACGAGCGGCTTGTCCTCGACGACCAGAAGTTTCATGAGGGACCAAATGTAGGTCCGCCAAAGAAAGGAGGCAAGCTGATGCATGTCCGCCCATAGGTCCCATAGGTCCCATAGGTCCCATCCGTCCCATCAAGCCTTCAATGCCCGGGCAACTCGCGCAAGCAGCACGCTGTTCTTCACCGGCTTGCGAATGAAGTCGATCGCGCCGATCTCCAGCGCGCGGACTTCGGGTTCCTCGCCCGGAAGCCCGGAGACGACGATCGCCGGAATCTCGATGCCCTTCTCGCGGACGGCCTGCAGAATGCTGTGTCCATCGATGAACGGCAGGTCGATATCGAGCAGCATCAGATCGACATGCTCGCGCCCCAGCACCATCAGCGCCTCGGCGCCATCCTGCGCCGTGAGGACCTGATAGCCCGCCGTCTTCAGCAGCGCGTTCGCGAGCTCGCGGTTCAGTTGATTGTCCTCGACGATCAGGACGCTCTTCTTGTTGAGATCGATCTCGCCTGTCTTGCGGCGAGCGCGCATCGCGGCGATATCGCGCTGCAGCTTGAGCGTTTCCGCGTCGGGATTCACGCCGAGCTCGCGCTTGAGCGTCTTGGCCAGCACGTCGTACTGCTGCAGCGCGTTGACGAGATCGCCGCTCTGCATGTAGAGGCGCATCAGCGTGCGGTGCATCGCCTCCTGCAGTGGATCGATGCGCAGCGAGTGCTGGGCAGTGGCGATCGCGGCGTCGACGGCGCCGTTGCGGGTGAGAAGGTCAACCAGTTGACCATGGGCGCGAAGCGCCATGCGGTGCAGGCGATCGCGCTCGCCGAGGACCCACTGATCGAAGCGGTCCTCATCGAGCTCGAAGCCTTCCAGAAAATCGCCGGCGTAGATGTCCACCGCGGTCCGCAGCGACTGATCCGTTCCGGCCGCAACACCTGCTTCGAATTCGACGACGTCGCAGGCGACCTGTTTCGCGTCGACGCTCAGGAAGTCGTTCTCTTCCACGAGGATCGGATCGTCGCCCAGAGGCTTCAGCTCGCGGCGCAGCGTGGAGAGCAGTTGCCGCAGGCTCTGTCGCGCCTGTTCCGGAGCAAAGCTGCCCCAGAGCAGCGACGCGATCTTGTCGCGCGACACGAGCTGCGATGGCTTCACCGCGAGATACGCGAGCAGCGCCTGCGCCTTTTTCGCGGAGACATTCACGAGACTTCCGGAAGCGACGAGACGGAAATCTCCCAGCAATTCGAGCCGCAGGTCTGTCATCGAACGGCAATTATGGCAGGTTCAGGAGCGATTTAGCGCGGCTGGAAGGTATGCTGCAACGGGAAGGTGAATGGCTCAGAGCTCTACACAAGATGAGGCGCGCCTCGATCTGAAGTTGCGGCAGTTGATCATCGATCGCAACTGGCTCGAGTTGCGCGAGCAGCTCAGCGACCTGCACGCACCCGACGTCGCGGATCTCATCATCGCGCTTCCGGCGGAGGAAGAAGCGTTCGTCTTCCGCGTCCTTCCAAAGGAATTCGCGGCGGATGTCTTCTCCTATCTCCCGCCCGATCACCAGGAAGGGTTGATCGAGTCGCTCTCCAACGAGCAGGTGCGGACGGTACTCGAGGGGATGAGCCCCGACGACCGCACGCGCCTTCTCGAAGAGATGCCGGCGGAAGTCACGCGGCGCCTGCTCGCCACGCTCTCCCCCGACGAATTGCGCAGTGCCCGTGCCCTCCTCGGATATCCGGAGGAGACCGCGGGACGCTACATGTCGCCGCGCTACGTGACGATCCGTCCGGAGATGACGGCGCAGGAGGCGCTCGATCACATCCGCCGCACCGGCCGCTCGAAAGAGACGCTCAATGTCGTCTACATCGTCAGCGCCGCCGGCGTCCTGCTCGAAGACATCCGTCTCAGTTCTCTCGTGCTCGCCGATCCTGCCGCGAAGGTGACGTCGATCGATGATCCGCCGCTCGTGGCCGTGCATGCGACCGACGACCGCGAAGAGGTGCTGAAGCTGTTCGAGAAGTATGACCGTGTGGCCTTGCCGGTGACCGATGCGCAGGGACACATGCTCGGCGTCATCACGGTCGATGACGTGCTCGATGTGGCGGAGCAGGAAGCGACCGAAGACATCCAGAAGCTCGGCGGCATGGAGGCGCTCGACGCGCCGTATCTGAACGTCGGACTCTTCTCGATGATCCGCAAGCGCGCCGGCTGGCTCTCCGCACTTTTTCTCGGCGAGATGCTGACGGCGACCGCGATGAGCTACTTCGAAGGGGAGATCGCGCATGCGGTGGTGCTGGCGCTATTCGTCCCGCTGATCATTTCCAGCGGCGGCAACTCGGGATCGCAGGCGACGTCGCTGATCATCCGCTCGCTGGCGTTGCGCGAATTGCGGTTGCGCGACTGGTGGCGCGTCTTCCGCCGCGAGATCGTCTCCGGAGTCATGCTCGGCTCGCTCCTCGGCTTCATCGGCTTCATCCGTATCGTGTTGTGGGAGCGGCTGCATCTGACCGAGTACGGCGTGCACTACATGCTCGTGGCGTTGACGGTGTGGGTGGCTCTGATCGGCGTCGTGACGTTCGGGACGCTGGCAGGAAGCATGCTGCCGTTTCTTCTGCGGCGATTGAATTTCGATCCGGCGACGAGCTCCGCGCCGTTCGTGGCGACGCTCGTCGATGTGACCGGGCTCTGTATCTACTTCACGGTGGCGCTGTTGATTCTGCACGGCACGCTGCTTTAGCGGGGGCACCCATGTTTCTGCTCGGAGCTCTCCTGTTTGCGCATGGCATCCTGCTCGAGAACCTCTCCTGGCCCGAGGCGGAGAAGGTGCTGACGAAGGATGCGGTGGTGGTGATTCCGCTCGGAGCGGAGTCGAAGGAGCATGGTCCGCACCTTCGCCTGAAGAATGACTATCTCATCGCCGAATATCTGACGAAGCGCGTGCTCGATCGGGAGGATGTGGTCGTCGCGCCCGTCGTGAACTACAGCTTCTATCCGGCGTTCGTCGAGTATCCGGGATCGACGTCCCTGCGATTCGAGACGGCGCGCGACATGATCATCGACATCTGCCGCACGCTGGCGCGTCCGGGGCCGCGGCGGTTCTATGTGATCAACACGGGAGTCTCGACGCGCAGGCCGCTGCAGGCGGCAGCCGATGCGCTGAAGCAGGAGGGGATCCTGCTGCGCTTCACCGATCTCGATGTGATCGAGCCCGTCGTGAAGACGATTCGCAAAGAGCCGGGCGGTTCGCACGCCGACGAGATCGAGACGTCGATGATGCTGTACATCGCGCCGCAGTCGGTCGACATGAAGAAGGCCGTCAGCGACTATCACGGCGATCATCCCGGCCCGCTCACCCGTGACCCGAAGAACGAAGAGGGAACGTATTCGGCGAGCGGCGTGTGGGGCGATGCGACGCTGGCAACGCGCGAGAAGGGGAGGATCGCGACCGAGGCACTCGTGTCGGCGATTCTGTCGGAGATCGATGCGTTGAGGAACGCAGTGCCGGGTTTCTAGGTTACTGGGGCGCTGGGCTACTGGGTCTCTGGGTAGCTTGGTACGTTGCTACCAAGTTACCTAGCGCCCCAGCACCCTAGCACCCCAACACCCCAGCACCCCAGCACCCCAGAAACCTAATCCTTCTCCTCTTCCCAGGGCACAGCATGAATCTCCTCTACTTTTCCGCCGACGAAGGTGATCGTCGTATCCATTTTGCGGACGTAGTCGGTGAGATAGCGCCACTCTTCGACGGACAAGCCGTCGAAGCGGGTGCGTGCGTCGCGCCGCTCGGGCGGCTTGCCCATCACGTGCTCGACTTCGGCGAGCGTCTGGCCGATGCGGACCTTTGCGATGCGGCGCTGATTCTCCTCCGCCATGCGGAACGCATGGAGCGGCACGAACATCGTGCAGCCGGTCAGGAGGAGAACCAGTGGCAGCGCTCTCAGTACCAACCGTTCCCCGCCGGATTCACCAGCGTGCGGACCACGCCCGCCCACATCGCCTCGCGCAGCGCAGTCTCATCGAGACCACCACGAATCACCGAGTACGACATCGCGAGATCGGTGGGATGGAACTGCGAGTGATACGAAAGCCAGTCGCGCGTTTCGCCGACGGCGGCGTTGATCGTCGGATCGAGCATGACGAGGTAGACCGCGTTCTCGTCGTTCAACTGGATCCTGCCGGCGTCGATCGCCGAAGAGAGTGCGCGCTGGACATCGAGATCGTTCATCTCCGCAGCCTGCGTGCTGATGCCGGCCGCCGTCATCGACAGCCGCTGCTGCACGAGGCGTGAGTCGACGGCCATACCGAACGTTCCGACGCCGTAGCGCGCCAGATCCTGGAAGCGCGGATCGCCGCTGATCGCGCGTGCGGTGCGGAGGACATCGCCGCGTGCCGCATCGGTCCAGTGGTCGCCGACGAACAGAATCTCGAGCCGCGGATTCTCGATCACCGGCCCGCCATGGAAGAGCACGTCGCCGATCGCTTCACCGCCGCGGTACACATGGACGCGTCCGCCATCGTTGTCGAGCACGACGTCCCGCGGCAGCACGAGATCGGGCAGCGGCACTCCCTCGTCGCCCGTCTTCGGACTGTTGAAGACGATGTCGAGGACCGGATGCACTTCGATCCCGTTGGGTGCGACACCCGTCTGGCCGTGGAGGTAATCCCAGAAGCCGATGCCTTTGATCGTCACCGGAATCGACGTCGACTTGAACGAGGTCGTCGCAGTGAGCCGCGCGTCGAACTGGCTGCGCGCATGAGCGATGCCGGTTCCGAAGGGACTGCCGGAGCCGACGCAATTGGGAGATGGAATCTCCACGATCATCGTCCGTCCCGACGTATCGGTGATGACGAGGTGATAGTCGGAATCCGATTCGCGCACGTATTTCGTCAGCGTGCCGCTGACGCGATACTGCGTCGTCTCGCGCGGAGCCACGCGGCTGTTCGACGGAACCGTCGACGGGCGCACCGACTGGTAGAAGTTGTAGATCGTGTTCGAGGTGTAGGTCGAGAGGTTGATCGATGACGCGCCGGAATCGGTTCCGGTCTTGATCGACCAGCGCTCCACGCCGCACTGGGCGTGAGCCTCGAGGGACAACAACACGGCGACTGCGAGGGAGAGAGCGACGCGGTTCATGTTCGCCTCCGATCGATGTCAGTGCTGCGTGGTCAGTTGTGCGTTGACGAAATTAGAGGATGGTCATGATTCCGTCAAGACGGATCTCCCGGTGTCCTACACAGCTTCGCGTCTCTCTTCCGCTTCGCCGCCGAGGAATGCGCGCACCCGGTCGAGTTGCGAGTCGATGTCGGCTTCGCCAATCTCGATCAGCCGCTGCGTGTAGTGCGGCTCGAACATCAACAGCGAGACGAAATCCGGCGACTCGGTCTGCTTCGCGCCGAGCGCGCGGGTCACGTACTTGATGCTGCGCGGCAGATAGTGCTCGTATTCCGCCGCGAGTTTGCCGAGGTCCTGCTGCGGTCGGAGGACGAGAAGATCGACGGGACGAAGTCCTCCCCGCTGCTCCGCCTCGAGGTGCCGCAGAAGCTCCGTCATCCTCTCCATGCGCGCGACGTCTTCATCGATCACGTCGAGGAAGATCGCGTTGACGAGCTGGTTGAGAACCTGCGCCGCCGGCGGATATCCGCACACTTCCGGCTGCGATGCCTCGGCCAGCGTTCGCTGATAGCCGGTCGACATCGCGATGACGCGCGACGCTCCAAGCTGTACCGCTGCCGACAGCGGCGCGGCGAGACGGATCCCGCCGTCGCCATGCCACTCATTGCCGATGCGGACCGCGGGGAACACCAGAGGAAGAGCGGCGGACGCGAGAACATGCTCGACCGTCAGAGACGTCTCGACGGCGCGGCGGTTCGTTCCCTCGAAGATGTTTCCCCCGTGGCGGCCCTGAACCCAGCGGACGTTCTGCCCGGTGTTGTAGTCGAGTGTGATCACCGCGACGGCGGTGAGCAGTCCACGCTGGAGATTGCGCCGGATTCCTGCGATCGGCTGACCGGGATTCGCGTGGTACATCTTCAGGAGAAGCTCGCAGAGGGGAGCGGTGTCGACGACGCCGCGCGGGCCGGCCCATCGCTTGCGCGGGAAGATCGACGCGATCGCCGATCGGAACGGCAGGATCGACCGGAAGTCGAAGCGGAAGATGTGGCGGCACTCGAGGGTGCTCCAAGCCTGCGCCAGCTCTGCTGTCTGTTCGGCGAGCGTTCCTTCGTGAGAGGCGAGAAAGACCGCGTTGATCGCGCCGGCCGACACCCCGGTGATGATTTGAATGCGAAGGTCTGGGAAGTGTCTGGCGATCCCGCGCAGCAGCCCGACCTGGTACGCGGCCCGTGCTCCACCGCCGGTCAGCATGACTGCGAGATCGCCACCTCGTCGCGTTTCAATCGATGTGACGGTCATTCAGCCGCTGAGCAATTGCGAATGGGCTGCCAGCGTTTTTGCATGGTACGGTTCAGCAGTCGCGAAGCGACGTCAGCCATGCGTATTGCAGTCATCGGCGGAGGGATCAACGGAGCGGGCATCACCTGGGAGCTGGCGCGGAAGGGGTACGCCGTCACGCTCTTCGAGAAGGGTGTGTGCGGCGCGCAGACCTCATCGGCGACGACGAAGATGATTCACGGCGGCGTCCGCTATCTCGAGGGTCTGCACTTCGGTCTCGTCCATGAAGCGCTGCACGATCGGGCGTGGCTGCTCCGGCATCTGCCGCAGCTGGTCCATCCGATCGAGATCGTTCTGCCGGTCTACTCGGACAGCCCGCGCAGCCGGATCGAGATCCGCATCGGCCTCGCGCTATACGATCTCCTGGCCGGCCGCCAGAACATCGCACGGCATCGCAAGCTGAGCCGTGAGGAGGTGCTGGCGCGCGCGCCGCTCGCCGCTCATGGGTTGCGCGGCGGCTTCTCGTACTGGGATGCGCAGGTGGATGACGCGGCGCTGGTGCAGACGGTCGCCGGCTCCGCGGCCCGCGACGGCGCCACCATCCGCGAGCGCACGGCGGTTCTCGGGCTGCGGCGGGAGGATGGCGGCTGGACCGTCCGGACGGCTAACGAAGAGCTGCACTTCGATCTCGTCATCAATGCCGCAGGCCCCTGGATGAATCAGCTGCTCGAACAGAACGGCATCCGTTCGCGGTACCGGCTGTCGCTCGTTCGCGGCAGCCACCTCATTCTGAAACAGCGTGTGAGCGACTACGGATTGCTGCTGCAGTCGGTCACTGACCGCCGCGTCTTCTTCGTGCTGCCGTGGAAAGAGACGACGCTGGTGGGAACGACCGAGGTCGTGCACGAGGAGCCGCCCGACGGAGTGCACGCGTCGGAAGAGGAAGTCGAGTACCTGCTCGCGCGCTACAACCGCTACTTTCGCGAGAAGCTCTCGCGGGACGACATCGCGTCGACGTTCGCCGGCGTGCGGCCGCTGGTAGGACGCGCCGAGAATCCGAGCGCGATCGGCCGCGAGTATCGCGTGATCCGCCACGGCAATCTCATCAACGTGTTCGGCGGGAAGATGACGACGTTCATGTCGCTCGCGAAACGGGTGAGCATGCGCGTCGACAACTACTTCGGCCACGTGCGAAAAGCGCGCGAGCCGGTGTTCGCGATTGAAGCAGCCGGTGGTTAGGCGCTATTCGCCGAGCTTCTGCTTGAGTGCGTGCAGTTCTTCGGTCAACGCCGCGACCTGCTCTTCCAATTGGGTGACGCGCATCGACAGCGATGGAGCCGCTTCGGCTGCCGGCTGCACGTCTTCGACGACCGCGCCGCCGGCGGTGTGCGCCCACCGCTCTTCCTTCTGGCCCGGGCGTCGAGGCATCCGCTGCACGAGCGGCTCCGGATGCGAAGCCATCTCCTGCAGCTTCGATTCGGCGTCGGCCACGCTGTCGAAGGAATGCAGCCGGTCGCTGCGGCCGCGCATCTCGCCCGCCGTCTGCGGTCCGCGGAGGAACAGCAGCGTCAGCAGCGCCTTGGCCGGACGATCGATGTGCCACAGCGCGTCGAGGTTGTGGTCGTAACGCACGGCGCGGCCACCCATCACCTTCCAGACGAGCTTCTCATCCTGCAGGCGATCGAGCGCGCGCTGCACCTCGGTTTCCGAAAGCTCCATCACCGGCTCACGGTTCGACTTCTGATTGCAGGCAGCGACCAGCGCGTTCAGCGTCAGCGGGTAGTACTCGGGAGTGGAGAGCTGTTTTTCCATCAGCGCGCCGAGCACGCGAATCTCATTCGGGTCGAGCGTGCGGGGGAGGCGAGGGCGCTTCTGCGAATCATCGAGCGGAGCAACGTACATGCGGGGATTGTATGTTCAGACAGCAGGCGGCCGGCAGCAGGCGGCAGGAAGAAAAACACTGCTCCCCGTCAAGGTCTATAGGTCGCGTAAATGCCGGCGCGCGATGCCGTGTAGTTCGAGAAGGACGCGTTCGTGTCGCTGTACTTGTCGCGCGCGAGCTCGAGCAGCATGCCGGCCCGCGAGTTCGGAAACGAGAAGCCGGCGTGCAGCGTCGCGCGCCGGATCGTGAACGGATTTTCTCCGCGATTGCGGAAACGCCCGCCGTTCGCGGCGAACGTGAAGAGGCCGTGGGTCACCGTGACGCCGCCGTCGAGCGCCGTGCCGCGTCCTGCGTAAATCGAGGGCTCCGTGATGAAGGTCTCCGGATGGCGGATCAGAATTCTGCTGTCGGTCGTGAAGCGCGAGACCGAGCCGTGGAAGGAGATGGCATGCCACGGAATCGCTTCGAAGTCGCCGCCGTACTGCCTCGACTTCGCGTGCAGCGCCGTGTCCGTTCGATCATTCGACTGCCGCGTCTCGGTGGCGCTGAGACTGGCGTGGAACCATTTCGTCCTGCGCCAGCTCGCGCGAACGCGCGCGCGATCGCGATCGAGGAAGTCGCTGCGGAACACCGCCACGTTCGCACGATCGCGCCGGTAGGAGGCGCCGAGGTAGACGTTGCCGCGCATGAACGACGCGGTGCCGTCGAGCGTCTTCACATGCCGGTCCCACGTGCCCCACTGATTTCCGGGAAGCACGATTTCCGCGAGGTCCTTCGCGACGTCGAGCTGCTGCCGGTCATCGCGCGCTTCGAAGCGAAGGGAAAGCGGTCCCGGGGCGCGGAACGAGATTCCTGCCAGGCCGAGGTTGCTGCGGCGATGGATGGAGCTGTTGCTGCGGAGAATCGCCTCGATGTCGCGTTTGTCGAGGCCATCGAAATTCAGCGTCTCCTGATAGAGCGTATCGAGCAGGCCGGTTCCGGCGATGTCGCGGCGCTCGTTCTGATACGCCGCGAACAGCGTCACATCCTTGTGCACCAGGACTTCGGCTCGGCCGCTCCCGCGCGTGACAGTCTTCTTCGCGCTCGAGGAAACTCGCTCGCTCATGACGTTGAAGAAGCGCAGCATCGGCAGCGAGATGAAGGAGCCGGCGAGATCGCCGGTTCCTTCGTCATCCGTTTCGGCCGAATAGCGCACGTAGCTGGCTTTGAGACGAATGCGCGGTGCGACCTGCGCGGCGAACACGGCGTTCGTGAACGGCGTGCGCGTGCGGCTGTGATCGTCGCGCTGCATCGCGGTTGCGAATGTCGGGTGATTGAGGACGGGATCGCTCTCGTTCCCGTCGCGCGACAGCAGTGTCCATGTCTGATCCGACCGAAGCCGCCGCCAGCCTTGTGTGATCGAGCCGCGCACCGATCCGAAGTCGTAGTACGCGCCGCCGCGATATTCGTGCTCCCGCTCCTCGACGCTCTGCGAGAGCTGGAACTCATTCGTCCCCGTGGTGAAGGTGCTCGTGCCGGGCCCGCTCAGCTTCCGGAATCCGAAGCCGATGAACGGCGTGATCTTCGCGCGCGGCAGCAGGTCGAGTTGTGCGTCCATCATGTCGCGCCGGCGGTCGTAGGTGTGCTGTCCCGTGATCACTCCCTGCTCGAGGAGAGGATTCGCGAACGCGGGAAGTGCGCTGAACGAATTCGTGCGCCGCCAGGTGAAGAGCAGGCGGTAGTAGCTGTACCGGCTGGCTTCGAGACGAAGCGCGCTGGCCGGCGAGCCGGGGCCGATCTCCGTTCCGTCGATGCGCAGGCGATCGATCTGCGAGATGTCGCGCGGCTCGCTGGTCAGGATCGTCATCGAGCGGATGAAGATGCCGCGGCGCTCGTTGATCTGCGTGCGATAGAGATCTTCGTTTCCTTTGAGCGAGAGCGTGCGGTAGCCGATCTCGATGTCGAGTGGCCCGGGAGGCGCGGGCTCGGTGGCCACGGGCGGGATGGAGCCGGGCGCGGCTTGCGCGAATGCGACCGATGGCAGGAGCAGCAGAAGAGCGAGCCGTGTCAGCGTTCTCATCTTCATCTACTCCAGCAGGTGCGGATCGCGATCCGATCCATGAATCTTCACATGGCACGTGGTGCAGTTCTGAAAGCGCGGCGATGCGAGGTTGTGGAACGACGGAGGCTGCGAGCCGAACGACGCCGCCGACAGCGGCGAATGACACTCGATGCAGAGCTGCGCGACGGAGGCGCGCTTGAGCATCTTCGGATTGGACGAACCATGAATGTCGTGGCAGTTGAGGCATCCGTTCTCGGCGCCATCGCCATGTTCGAATGCGTGCGGCCCGCGCTGTTCCGCGTGGCAATTGAGGCAGGGGAGCTCGCCCGCCGCCGTCATGCGCAGGTTGTCCGTGCCTGCGCCCGCATGCGGATCGTGACAGGAGGAGCACTCCATGCCGCCGCGTCCGAGCCGGTGCGAGTACGGCTGATTGCGGAACGACGCCACCTCCGCCGGATGGCAGATCGCGCAGAGTTTTTCCTGCTGCCAGCGGAGGAGATAGGGCGAGCGCGGTTCCTCGTGCTGGATCGAATGACAAGTCAAGCAGTTGACCATCTCGGAATTGGCGTGTACGCCGGCCGGCTGGTTCACGCGCACGCGGAGAGGGACATGAATCGACTCCGGCTCGCGCGAGTTCTGGTCATGGCACTTGAGGCACGCGCGGTCGGCTCCTTCGCGTCCGTACGGAACGTAGATGAGCGATGCTTCGCCGCCGCTCTCGTTATGCGCGCGGCCGTCGCCATGGCAGGCTTCGCAGAAGGAATCGGGTAACGGGCCGTCTTCAGGATGGCGGCCGAAGCCGTGCGTGTTCGTGCGGAAACGTTCGACGCGATCGCCGTGACAGTCTTCGCAGGTGTTGTGGAGTTTCTCCGGCGGGATCTTCTCGCGCTTGCGGGCGGGTGCTGCCATCGCAGCTCCCTGAAGGAGCAGCAGGATGAATGCTGCTGCAAACCAACTCCTCACACTCACCTCATTCACCGCGCGTGTGCCTTCGCGACGTCGTGTTCCTTTCCCGGCCCGTGGCATGTCGAGCACGATTCGGCGGCGGCCCTCGTCCCGCCGAATGTCGTGGTGTTGATGTAGGCGTGCGCGGACGTCTCGAGCGTGTCGTGACAACCGAGGCAGGCGGCGGAGGTTGGAGCCTGGGGCGTGTAGTAATCGCGCAGCGTGATCACCGGTGCGCCGCCCGCCGGAAGCGGGAGGGTGGTCGACCCTGCGACGTGACACTTCGCGCAGTTGCGCGTGTCGCCGGAGAACGGAATCGCATTGTAGTGATGCCGTCCGCCGGCGGAGTCGAACAAGGTGTAGTCCTGCGTCAGCTGTGTGCCGCGATGAATGCGATGAATCATCCGCTGGAACGAGATCGACTCCGGCAGACCTTCGCTCGTCGGGCGGGCCGCTGCGTCGTTGCCCGATGCGTTGTGGCAGATCACGCACTCGGCAGTCGTCGTGGTCTGTCCGGCATGCGCGCGCAGCGAGTCGTGGCAGGCGTTGCATTGCTGCGTCGTGACGACGGTTCTGCGCGGCATCACCGCGGATTTGTCAGCCGTCGTGTACTGGACGGCGTTGCTGCTCTCGATGACGGGAATGTTCGGCAGCTTGTCGGCGCGGATCAGTTGCACGGTCCTGCTGACATCTGCGGCGACTGCCCAGGTTCCGCCGGCGTCGGCGGGGAGCGGCGTCGTGAAGGTGTACGACGTGCGGCCCGTCGCCGGATCGATCGCCGTGCTGGCCGCGTTTTCACGCACGTTCGTTCTGAAGTCGGAGGCTGGGCCCGCGTACATCAATCCGAAGGTCAGACCTTTTCCGTCGACTGCGCTGCCGTCGCCGTTCTTCAGGTCGACGACGACCGTCGGCTTCTGTCCCGGCGCGAAGTTCGTGATGCTGATGATCTGCGCGATCAGTCCCTTCAGTTGTCTCGATTTGTAGGGAACGGTGTGCGCCGCTTTGATCGATGCGTCGTATTCCTTGCCGCTGTCGGCGATGTGGCACTTCGCGCAGTTCGAGTCATCGGGCTGCTTGCCGCCGGGATGATTCGCTCCGGTCGCAAAGTCGACATTGTCGTGACAGGAGCCGCACGACGTGCGCGACGGGAACGAGTACCAGACGCTCGCCTGGGAAGGCTTGTTCGCCGCATCGGATCCTTCGTGGCACTCCGCGCAGTTGCGCAGGTCATTCGGGAAGACGACGTTCGAGAAATCGAACTTCGCGTTGTTCGGTGCGGTGAGGACATACGGCTTGTTCGCGAGATTCACACCGCGGTGAATCCTGTGAACCATCATCGTCATGTCGATCGAGGTGCCCGCGGCGTCCTTCGCACCCGGCGTGTGGCAGAGGACGCAGAGCTTCACGTCGCGGCGCTCGCCTCCGTGTGCGGAGAGGGGATCGTGGCAGTTGTTGCAGCTCGTCGAGTCGCGAATGATGTCCCAGCGATCCTTGATCGCATCTCCATCGGGGCGGAAGTCGAGCTCCGCATTCGCGACGTAGTCCTTGCCGACGAGATCCGCGAGCATCCGCGTGGCGTACACGCCGGCGGTGTACGTCTTCGCCGCGTCATACAGCGGAGGCAGGGGCGTACCGAAAGTGTAGGTGCCGTGCCCCGACTGAAGATCGGTGAAGCGTCCGCCTGAATCTGCGGTGACGATCGGCGTGTACGTGCGCGTCGCCGCGTCGTACATGGAGAGGATGAAGTGCATCGAGACCGCGCCCGGTGTCGCGTTTCCTTCGCGATCGAGCGGCTGCTTCGCATCATCGAAGAGATTGAAATCGACCGTGGCTTTGCGATCGCTGTCGATGTTTACGGAGTTGATGACGATGTGCAGACCGGGACGGATGTACGCGATCTGCTGATCGGCCCAGTACGCTTCGAGCTGTCCGTCACCGAAGTGCGGCGTTGCCGGCTTCGCGCTTGCGCGTCCGCGCCCTTCGCCTCCAGCCGCTGCCGCAATCAGAAGAGACAGAACACTGACCAGGCCCCAGTGCCGCATGGTGCGTTCCTTTCCAGAGGGATCCACGTAGTCGCCGATTTCGGAAAGCTTACACCCAAGCGGGATGTTGCCCCTCTCCCCGCTGGCGGGGAGAGGGGAACGTTGGAGGGGGGAATCGTTGGAGAGGCGCTTACTTCGCGAACACCTGCTCGACCGGCGTGATCTTCACGTTTTCCGGTTTGATGTTCAGTTTGTACGAACCGATCACCTTGTCCTCGGCTGCGAGCTGCGGCTTGGGCGCGTCGTACGTGATCGACGACGGCGCATCCTTCAGGAGCTGATCGCGCAGCCCTTCGGCGTCCTTCGTGATGTAGACGAGCGAGAGATTTTTCGCCGAGAGGTACTTCCGGATCGCCTTGTTCACATCATCGCGCGTCAGCTTTGCGTACTGCGCGCGCATGTACTGCGTGTACTCGGGAATGCCGTACCACCACGAGTCGAGCGCGTAGCCGAGGTTCTGGTCCTGCGATGCGGTCATGAGGTAGGCGTTCTTCATCAGATAGTCGCGCGTGGTCTCGAAGTCTTCCTTCGAGAGTCCCTTGTCGATCAGCTTCTGCAGCTCATAGAGCGCGATGCGCGTCGCCATGTGCGCGTTGACGGGAACGACGGGACGAATCCAGATCTCGAAGGTCTGCGAGCGGCGGCCGATGTTCGGCGTCGGGAAGAAGATCGCGCCGGGATGCGTGAAGAACTCGATGTAGGCGTAATCGCCGTAGTTGAGGCCGCGCACTTCGCGGATGCGGTTGTAGAGCTGGCCGCTCGACGCGCGATGCTCGCCGAGCCAGGCGCGCGCGACGTTGAGCGCTGCGAAGTCCGCGCTGTCGCGCGTGACGGGAATTGGGAAGCCCATCGAGACGGCAGTCGCGCGCGTGTCCTTCTTCACGATCTCGACTTCGAGACCCTGAGGCTTGTGGCCGGCGATCGGCGCGAGCGACTTCTTCCCTTCCGACAGCGTGCCGGCGGGGAGTGCGGCAAGATCGCTCTCGAGCTGCGAAAGCATCGCGTCAGGGAAATCACCGGAGACACCCACGACGAGATTGCCGCGCGTGTAGTTGGCGGCGACGAACTTCTTCACGTCATCGAGCGTGATCGACTCGAGTCCGGCGATCGTGCCGAGCGACGGATGGCCGTAGGGCGTTCCGGCGAACAGGTTCACCTGGAGGCGCTCCTTGCCGAGCTCCTCTTCGTTGTTGTTGCGCAGATCCTGCTTCAGCGCGTTGAGCTGCGAGTCCTTGAGGCGCTGAAAATCTTCATCGCGGTATCCCGGCGAGAGCAGCGTGGGGACGACGATGTCGAAGAACTTCTGCCAGTTGTCCTTGTGGATCGAGCCGGTGATCGTGGTCATGTCCTTGTCGACCTGCGAAGACCAGGCGCCGGCCATCGGATAGAGAGCGCGGCTGATCTCCGAAGTCGTCATCGACTGTGATCCAGCCTCGGTGATCATCGAGGCGGCGAGCTGCGCGAGACCTTCCTTGCCGGCCGGATCGCTCGAAGAGCCGGCGTTGAACAGCAGCTTCACCTCGATCTGAGGCAGCACCGACTTCTGTTTGATGACGCGAATCGCGGAAGCGGCGCCGGCGGCCTTCTCCGCGCCCATCGAGGAGATCATCGGCAGAGCCGCGACGCCCTCCGGGAGCGGATCCCTGGAGAGCGTCGTCACGACCAGCGAGTTGTCGGTGAAGTACTTCTGCGCGACCTGCTGAATGTCGGCCGGGGTGAGCGCCGCGAGCTGGCGGTAGTAGTTGTTGACGGTGTCGAACGAGCGGCGATAGTGGACGAACGCCGCCAGCGTGTCGGCGATCGCTTCCGTCGTATCGAGCGAGCGGACGAATGCATAGCGCGAATTCGATTTCGCTTCCTCGACGCGGGCGGCCGGCTCCTGCTTGTTGCGCAGCTTCGCGAACGTTTCGATGATCGCGTCGCGAACGAGAAGAGCATCCTTCGGATTCTTCACACGCGCAAAGACGGTGTAGATCGACGGATCGACGCGCGGGTCGTTGTAGAAGAAGATGCGGTCGACCTTCTGCTCCTGCTCGACGAGCCGCTTGTAGAGATCCGAGGTGTCGCCGAACTCGAGATCGAGCGCGGTGTCGATGGCGGGGATCTCCTTCGAGTTCTCGTCGAAGCCGGGCACGCGGAAGCCGACGGTGACCCAGGGAAGCGTCTGCGTCGGCCAGTCGACGTGGGCGTAGACGGGCTTCGACGGCGCGGGCTCGGCGGGGATGTTCGCCTGGAACGTGCCGGGCTTCCAGTCGCCCCAGTACTTCTCGACGAGCGGGATCACCTTGTTGGGATCGACGTCGCCGGCGACGATGACCGTCACGTTGCCCGGGCGGTACCAGCGCGAGAAGAACTCGCGCGAGTAGTCGTACTGATTCGGCATGTCCTCGATGTCTTTGATGAAGCCCATCGTGGTGTGCTTGTAGGTGTGCGTGGTGAAGGCCGCGTCATGCTGCACTTCGATGATCTTGCGGATCGGGCTCTGCGAGTTCTTGTTGTACTCGCCGAGGACTGCGCGCGATTCGGTCTTGAAGACCTCGGGTGAATAGGTGAGGTTCTTGAAGCGGTCGGCCTCGATCTCGAGCATCTTCTCGAGGTCTTCCTTCGCGAACGTCGTGTGGAAGTTCGTGTAGTCGTCCGAGGTGTAGGCGTTCTGGCGCGCGCCGGCCTTCTGAAGGATCGCGCCGTACTTCTCGGGCGGATACGTGGGCGTGCCGCGGAACATGATGTGCTCGAAGAAGTGGGCGAAGCCGGACTTGCCGGGCTCGACTTCGTTGCGCGAGCCGGTCATGACCGGGATCTGCAGCGAGACGATGTTCGGGAAGCCGGTGGGGACGACGATGACCTTCAGTCCATTGGCGAGAGTCTTCTCGGTGGCATGGAACGGAAGGATGTTGTCGCCCTGAGGCGTGGCCGCGCTCAGGGTTGCTGCCGCGAGCAGAATGCAGGCGGCAAGCAGAGCTTGTCTGCGTAACATGGAGATCTCCTTCTGATGTCTGGGTGCGCGGGTGCGGAGTCTCGCGCCTCGCGCGGTTGCAGTCCGGGTTCTCGAGGTGCTCTTTACCTCGCAACTGCAGGTTCGCGCAACCGGAAACCCTAAGTTGTAACCGATTCTTCTTCCGGAACCTCGATCGGCCCCTGCTTGAGATCCTCGCGAATGATGAGATCGAGGAAGAGCTCGCGCACACCATCACGGCCGCGCTCGGCGAAGACGCGCCGGACATCGGATGGTTTCAACTCGATGCCGGTCATGGTTTCGAGATACTGACAGAAGACAACGGCGCGCGATCGAAACGAGATGATGAGAATGAGAAGAAGTACGCTCGCGAACCCGAGATTCATCCAGAGCATCATCTGCATGTGGGGAGTGTATCCCGGCTCGCGGTTGCGCGGGCACGCGGGCTCGCGGTCCCGCGGTCCCCATCCGGCACCGAACCTGCTCAAGACTGAAAGGCGGAGGAACCATGGCGGAAGACTACAAGCCCGTTTCCTGTGACATGCATGACCGCTACGAAGCGGCCGCGGTGAAGAAGAAGGTCGTCGAGCTGAAGTTCAGCTTTGGGGAAGGAGCGCGGCGGACCGAGCGGGGCCGCATCGCGGACGTCTACAGCGCCGGCGGTAAGGAATTCGTGAAATTCGAGTCGCAGACCGGGCGGCACGACATTCAGCTCGACCACATCATCGACATGCGCGAGTTGTAGCGCGTACACTTCTTTCGACGCATGCCGAAGCCTCTGTTCTACGCCGGAACGGCATTCTGCCTTTTTCTCGCGCTCACGAGCGCGGTGGAATCGAGCAGGGAACTGCAGAGTGGCATGGTCAGCTTCGTCGCGCTGCATGCGGCTCCGCTGCGCCCGGTGCAGAGCGCTTCGTGGGCGATCATCGTGGCGCTGATTGCGGGGATGGCGACGGCGGCGATCTTCCTCCGGATGGCGGCGCTGCTCGCGGCGCGAAACCTCTTCGCGGCGTTCATGGCCCTCGTGTCGGTCGGCGGCGCGGTCACGTCGCTCACTGCGCTGGTGCTGCTGCAGGCGCGCATGCTGCCGATCCTGCGCGGGGCTAACGGAGCGTTGCAGCCGCTCTCGGAAATGCATTTCGGCGCGGTGATGATGCTCAGCTACTTCATCGCGCTGTCGATGCTGTCGCTCCGCCCGTACTTCAGGATCCAGGCGAGCCGCGTGCTGTCGGCGCTCGTCTTTCTGCCGTTGCCGCTGTTCATGCTGATGCTGATGCAGGAGCTGTTCACCAAGAGCTCATCCGCTCCACTGCCGGCGAGCAGCCCCGCATCCTTCGTGTTTCTCGCCGTCCTCTCCGTGCTCTTCTTCGCAATCTCGGTCCACTGCATCCGCCACCGTCACCTCTTCCTGGAGATGACGAACCTGCGCGAGCTCCTCGACTCCCGCTTAAGTTGGTTCCCGGGGGTCACACCTGGAAATTCAACTTAACGGTGGGATTCGCTTGTCGTCGCGCCCTCGCTTTTCGTGAGGCGACGGAAGTCAAAAGCGAAATTCAGAATGCAGAATCACAGAATTCAGAATGAAGAAGGAAGGCCGCGCCCTCGCCCCTGTACCTGCCTTCATTTTTCATTCTGAATTCTGTGATTCTGCATTCTGAATTCTGCTTTCGTGCCTTCGGGATGGGTCCCCGGGCGGAGACCCATCCACCATCGGAATCATGCGCAGATGCGGCGTGCCGCGGCGGCGATCCGGTCCGGCTGCGGGACGAACGCCTGCTCGAGCGGATAGGACGCGGCGGGCGGGGCATCGGGGCCGGTGATTCGGACGACCGGCGCTTTCAGTTGCGAGAACGCCTTCTCGGCGATGATCGCCGCGACTTCTGCGCCGACGCCGCAGATGCCTGACGCTTCGTGCACGACGACCGCGCGTCCCGTCTTCAACACGGAGCTGAGCACGCCTGCTTCATCCAGCGGCTTCAGCGAACGGAGGTCGATCACTTCCGCGGAGATTCCCTCCGCGAGCAGCAGATTCGCCGCCTCGAGACACTTGCCAACGGTCTTGCCGTAGGAGATCAGCGACACATCCGATCCCTCGCGCCGCAGCGCGGCCTTGCCAATCGGGACGACGTTATCGCCTTCGGGAACTTCGCCCGGCGTATGCAGCAGGCCGATGTCGGCGAAGAACATGACCGGATTCTCATCGCGGATCGCGCTCTTCATCAGCCCCTTGAAATCGGCGGCCGTGGAAGGCATCACGACTTTGATGCCGGGCGAGTGGACGAACCACGACTCGATGTTGTGATTGTGCTGCCCGCCGACGGCCCATCCGGCGCCGGTGCGCGCGATCGCCACCATCGGAAACGAGAACTGTCCGCCGGAGATGAAGCGCAGCTTGCCGGCGCTGTTGACCAGCTCCTCCATCGCAAACGTCAGGAATGGCGCGAAGAGCAGATCGACGACGGGCCGCAGCCCTGTCGCCGCCGCGCCCGCTGCCGTCCCGGCGATGATCCCCTCGGCCAGCGGTGTATTGCGCACACGCTTCCTGCCGAATTCTTCGACAAGCTCGTAGTGCTTCGTTGCGGTTCCTTCGCCGAAGGTGATGACGCGCGGATCGCGCCGCATCTCTTCCGCGAGCCCGTCCACCATCGCCTGGTCTGGCGTGATCATGTTCGTAGTCATCGTCATCTCCTCATGCATAGACGCCGGCCGTCAGTTGATCGAGGGTGGGATAGGGCGACGTGATCGCGAACTGAGCCGCGGCTTCGACCTTCTTGCGCACGGTCTCCTTCATCGCCGCGAGCTCCGTCGCGGTGAGCACGCCGTCGGTGACGAGCTTGCGCTCCAGCGCGGTGATCGGATCCTTCGAGCGCCAGCGCGACAGCTCTTCCTTGTCGACGTAAGCCTGATCATCGGGCTCCATGTGTCCGCGCAGGCGATAGGTGTACGTCTCCAGCAGGAACGGCTTGCCCGTCTCGCGGATGTAGGCGACGGCGTCACGCGCGGCGGCGGCGACGGCTTCGACGTCGTTGCCATCGACCGTCGCGGTACGGATTCCGTAACGGGCGCCCCACTCGCTGATGTGATCGATGCGCATCGTCTCCTTCCGGTGCACGTACGCCTGCCACTGGTTGTTCTCGCAGACATAAAGAACGGGCAGATCCCACACGGCGGCGAGATTCACCGACTCGTGGAAGATGCCCTCCGTCGCCGCGCCATCGCCGAAGAAGACCGTGGCGATGCCCTGCATCTCGAGCATCTGCAGCGAGAGCCCGACGCCGGTCGCGAGCGAGAGCTCTCCGCCGACGATCGTCGAAGTGAGGATCACGCCGATCTCTTTCACGGAGATATGGAGACTGCCGCTCTTGCCTCCGCAATACCCGGTCGCCTTGCCATGAATCTCGGCCATGACGCGATTCGGATCGGCGCCGCGCGCGAGCAGATGTCCTGCGCTGCGGTGATTGGTCAGGATCAGGTCCCGCTCATCGAGCGCGCTGATGACTCCGACGGCCGACGCTTCCTGCCCGACGGACGTGCACATGCTCGGCGAGTGGCCGGCGGCCTTCAGCTCTGCCGATTTCTCTTCGAAAGTCCGGATCAGAAGCATCGTCTCCAGCTTCTGCGTCACGGAACGATCCACGATGGATTCAACGGTGGTCACGGTGTTTCTCCCTTCGCCGAGCAATGTACGGCGCGGGAGAAAACGCGATTGCTAAGAGTTTCTTAGAGGAATGCGAAAAGTTTCTGGGGCTCGGTCGCCTGCTGGGCAGATCCTCGCTGCGCTCGGGATCAACAGAGTCGAACTACTTCTCGACCAGCTCCACGGTTGCACCGACCTGCAGCGCGAACCGGCCTCTCGCCGTCGGCACGATGCGCACATCGGGACACTTCTCATCGAGCCGCTTGCGCAACAGGATCAGGCGCGATTCGAGGTTGTCCTTGATCGGCGGCAGTCCGAGCGATGCATCGAGGCGCAGCTCGCGGTTAGAGAACTCCGTGCGCCCTTCGCGCTGGAAATCGCCGAGGAGTTTCCAGAGGATGCGGCCGGGAACGTTGCGGATGAGGTACTCGCCGTCGATGAAGACGCAATCGTCGTTCGCGTAGAACGTGAAGACCCGCTTCGCCGCGGATGACGGGACCACGGCCGGCGCGGCCGCCTGTCGCTCCGCGAACGAGACTTCGGCGTCGTCGCTCATCCGGTCGACGCCGAGCGCGATCTGATTGGCGATGATGTTGAGATAGGCCTCATCCCATTCGCCGAAGCGGAGCGGATCGCGGTCATCGGCGGCAATCACTCCGAGGAGGCGGTCGCCGAGGGTCAGGGGGATGACGAGCGCGCTCTGCGCGTCGGGCAGGCCGGGCAGCGGCACCTCCGGATTCATGTTGCCGGCTTCGCGGGCCACGGTGCGCCCGTAGCGCAGCTCGCTGGAGAGACCGCTGATGCGGAGGATCTTCCGCTGCTGCGCGACGGTGCCGATCAGTCCCTCTCCCGGCCGCACTTCTGCGCCGACGCCGCTCTCGCCGTAGCCGCGGCTGGCCATCGTGACTAACTTTCCGCTGCACTCGTCCTGCAGAAGAATCATGGTGTGCTCGAAGCCGAAGAAACGGTCGAGCGACTCGAGCACGGCCTCCAGCAGCGTCTCCAGGCAGCCGGCGCGGTTGATCTGTTCCGATATGTACTGCAGGCCGCGCATTTCGCTGCGCAGCCCGTCCACGGAGGTTTCTTCGCTCATCTCCGGCGTCTCGGCGAGGAAGCCCTCGTTCTTCTCCACGCTGAGCACCTCGAAGACATCGGCGGCGATCAGCCGGAAGACACCGCTCATTCCCGTGTGCGCGGCGATGGCCTGAATGCGTAGCGACATCGCGTCGAAGAGCGGGCCGCTCTTCTCGGAGTGAAGGAAGCGGAGGCGCAGGCGATACGTCTGCATCGTCAGCGGGTCGTAGACCTCGACCCACGCGTTCGGGTTCTCGTCGAGATTGCGGCGCGTCTTGTTGAAGAACTGGCAGGAGAGCGCGACATGCTTCTCGTCGATGAGATGCACCTGGCTCAAATACGTGACGTTGGGAATCCCGCGCGAATCGGCCGTCACGATCATGCTGGGAATGACGCCCTGAAAACAGCGGGAGATCTCTGCGAGCCGGATCATCGGAGCGGAGTCCCTGCCTTCGGTCCCGGCGTCTGCTCGAACACTTCTTCCACGTTCATGTCGATGGCGAACGCGGGCCAGTAGCTCATGGATCGAACCATTCTGCGCGGCACGCCGAGGAGATGGAGGACATCGGCAAAGCGATCGAGACGAAGGCGAAGGAGCTCCTGCTCCGAATCGTGCGCGAGGCGGACATTCGTCGTCGTGCCCTTCACCTGCATCGTGCTGTGATCGGGAGGGTAGCTGCCGACGACGGCGAGACGGCGCGTCGTCGCGACGTTCGCGACGACTTCGCGGCTGGTCGCCATCGGCACGTAGACCGTCATCGTCTTCAGATCGTCGGCCGAGGTCGCGCAGATCGCGCGGCAGCCTGCGGGCAGACCGTCTGGCGAGACCGTTCCGACGATGACCGACATCCCTTCGTCAATGGGAGTTCTGCGCATGAGCCGTGATTATACGGAGCTGTTTAGGATTGCTTTAGGAACGAGATCCGCTGTTAGCAAACATTTCGGATGTCGCTAGCGAACTCTGAGCATCCGTCGATTTTGGCCGATTGTAGATTGCTCGGCGGAGGCAAGACGACCATGAAACGGACACTGATCGCATCGATTGCAATGACATCACTCATCCTGGCCGGCGTGGTGCTGGCGAAGAGCACCCGGCCCAACGAGACGAAGCAGCAGCAGATCGCGCGCGGCGAATATCTGGTCACGATCGGCGGATGCAACGACTGCCACACGCCGCTGAAGATGGGACCGAATGGGCCGGAGCCGGACCGCACGCGGCTGCTCAGCGGACATCCGGAGAATCTCGTGATGCCGCCGGCGCCGAAGCCCGCGGGCCCGTGGCTCTGGAGCGGTGCGGCGACGAACACGGCGTTCGCCGGTCCGTGGGGCGTGTCGTTCGCGCGCAATCTCACGCCGGACCAGACGACCGGCATGGGGATCTGGACCGAAGAGATGTTCATCAAGACGCTGCGCAGCGGAAAGCACTGGGGCACCTCGCGGCCGATTCTTCCGCCGATGCCGTGGCAGGATTTCTCGAAGATGACCGACAGCGATCTGAAAGCGGTGTACGCGTACCTGCGCTCGATCAAGCCGGTCAGGAATCAGGTGCCGGACGCGATCCTCAACTAGGCACTGGGTCAGCAGTCTTTCCGGCAGTTCTTCGCTGCTTCCTGCAACTCCCTCCGCCGCGCGTCGATGAGCCCATGAGCCTCGGCGCGCGACGCATTCCACGACCTCCAGTCGCCCGCGTTGCTCCGCCGGTCGATGGTCAGGAGGTGGTGTGCAACGCATGGTTGGGCTGCAATCGGCATGAGCGCCGGCACGGCGTCCATGCTGAGCTGCGTCGGATAGTTCGTGTCGAGCGCTCGCTTCCCCGCGGCGGCGCGCTCCATGTTCGTCCGGACGATGACGTCGTCTGGATTCACGACATGCAGCGCGATGACGACGATCAGACCGCTGGCGATCGCGCCGATGAAGAATCGATCGCGATGTCCCGTGAGAACGGTGAGTACGAACCAGGCGAGAAGCGCGGCGAGCAGGAACATGAACGCGGTGGTGTAGACGCGGAGCTCGGTGAGGCCGAACTCGTCGACGTAGAGGCTCATGCGGCGGTAGGCCGAGACGAGCATGACGAAGACGAGGAGCACCTGAGCGAGAGAGAGCGCGCGAAAGAGCGGCGTCCGGTTCGTGATCAGCCAGTCGGCGATGAGCAGCACCGGCAGCACGATCGCTGCGACGGTGACGAGCTCGAAGAAGCCGCGGCGCGCGTAGTCGGCGTAGGTCAGCTTCGGCGCGACCTTCACCAGCGTTGCGCCGCCGAAGAAGTAGCGGAACTGCACCGCGACGAATCCGGCGAAGAGGACGTCGATGCTCGCGATCGCGACCGATGTCTCCGCGCTGTCGAGGTGGAGAAACGAGGGGCGCGGCGGATCGTGCAGTTCTACGGTGTGGGATGCCGATCGCAGGATGCCGGCGGTCGCGCACGCGATGAAGATCGTCAGCACGATATGGCTGATCAGCTCATCGATGTCGATCTGGAAGATCTCTTTGACGATCGACGCGAACGCGGCGTCGGCGGAGGTCAGCAGCGCGAGGAAGATGATGAGCAGCGGAAAGGCGATCGCCAGGCCGCGCAGCACGATCAGGGCGCGGCGGGCATGTCTGCCGGGCTGCAGCTCGCGCCACTGGATGTCGAAGAAGAGCAGTTGGAAGACTCCGGCGACGGAGAGGATCGCGCTGTAGAGGAGTCCGAGCGCAGCGCGCAGGATGCCGGTGCTCCACTCGCTCACGCCGCGCGCGCGCAGAGTGACGAAGCCGAGGAAGAAGAGAAGGAGCAGGACGTCGAGCGTGGCGAGGGCGGAGGAGTCGCGCCAGGCGAGGCCGCAGGCGACGAGCATCGCGCCGGCGGCGCCGGCCACCGAGACGCTGCGGAGGAGCCACACGGCCCCGCCGATGAAGAGGAGCATCCAGAGCGGCGCGTTGATGCCCCAGGGAGTCGCACGGAGGAGGAGGTCGCCGGTGAAGCCGAGGACGAGTGCGAAGGCGAGTGTGCGCATGCAAAGTACTTTATAGCATAAAGTCGTCGAATGTTGATCTGTTGCCGAGATCGCGCGGTCCGACCGCGTGACGAACGTAGCAGCCGGCTACCTCGCCGTGATCGGCCCGGCAGGAATCGCCTCCGCGCCGCCGCGCAAGGTTTCCGGGTGATGGACCGTCCTTCGCATCGAATGGACTGATAAAATCAACCTCTTCTCATGTCCTTCGTTCATCTCCATCTCCATACCGAATACTCCCTCCTCGACGGCGCGAGCCGCCCCGAGGCGCTGGCGAAGCGTGTCTCGCAGCTCGGGATGCCCGCCTGCGCCATTACCGATCACGGCAACATGTTCGGCGCCGTCGAGTTCTACAACGCCATGAAAGGCGTTGGCGTGAAGCCGGTCATCGGCTGCGAGATGTACATGGCATATGGCTCGCGCTTCGACAAATCATCGGTCGAAGATCAGCAGGCCGATGCCGGCGCCAACAATCACCTCATCGTTCTCGCCGCGAACAACGAGGGTTACAAGAACCTCGTCAAGCTCGTGAGCGCCGGCTACACCGAAGGTTTCTATTACAAGCCGCGCATCGACAAGGAGCTGCTGCGCGAACATCGCGAAGGGCTGATCGTTCTCTCATCGTGCCTCAAGGGTGAGGTCTCGCAGGCGCTCGCCGCCGGCAACTACGGCAAGGCCCGCGATGCCGCCCTTCAATTCAAGGACATCCTCGGCGCCGACAACTTCTTCCTCGAGATCCAGGATCACGGCATTCCCGATCAACAGAAGATCGTCCCGATGATGGCGCAGCTCGGCGAAGAAACCGGACTGCAGCTCGTGGCGACGAACGACTCGCATTACCTCAGCAAGGACGACGCATTCGCGCACGAGGTCCTGCTCTGCATCGGCACCGGCAAGACGCTCGGCGACGAAAAGCGGATGAAGTTCTATAGCGACGACTTCTACGTCAAGGGTCCCGACGAGATGGCGCGCGTCTTCCGCGGCTACGAGCAGGCGGTCGCGAATACCGTGAAGATCGCCGAGCGGATCAACATGTCGCTCGACGTCAAGGGACATCATCTGCCGAAGTTTCCCGTGCCCGAAGGCTCGACGCTCGCCGATCATTTCGCGAAGGTCGCGCGTGCGGGACTCGAGAAGCGGCTCAACGCGATGGCGCCGCTGTTCGCGGCGAAGCAGAAGAAGCATGAAGTCGCGCACTACTGGGACCGTCTCGAGCGCGAGATCGAGATCATCCGGAACATGCAGTTTCCCGGCTACTTCCTCGTGGTCTGGGACTTCATCAAGTACGCGAAGGATCATGGCATCCCGGTCGGTCCGGGCCGCGGCTCAGCGGCAGGTTCGCTGGTCGCCTACTCGCTGGGGATCACGAACGTCGATCCGCTGGAGTACGACCTTCTCTTCGAGCGATTCCTGAACCCCGAGCGCATCTCGATGCCTGACATCGATCTCGACTTCTGCATGAATCGCCGCGGCGAAGTCATCGATTACGTGCGCGACAAGTACGGGAAGGAGAACGTCGCGCAGATCATCACGTTCGGAACGATGGCCGCGAAGTCCGTCGTGCGCGACGTGGGCCGCGTCCTCGGCCACCAGTACGGCTTCGTCGACAAGATCTCGAAGATGATTCCCGGCGGTCCCGGCATCACGCTCACCGATGCGAAGAAGGACGCGCCGCTGGCCGACGCGATCAAGAACGACGAGGAAGTGAAGAAGATCGTCGAGATCGGCGAGAAGCTCGAAGGGCTGTCGCGCCACGCCGGCATGCACGCCGCCGGCGTCGTGATCACGCCGGAGCCGGTCACCAACTACGTTCCCCTCTACCGCACGAACCGCGATGAAATCGTGACGCAGTTCGACATGCGCGTCGTCGAGAAGATGGGTCTCGTGAAGATGGACTTCCTCGGCCTCCGCACGCTGACGGTCATCGACGATGCGGTGAAGTCGGTGAAGGCCGTCGACGGAATCGACATCGACATCGATGCGATCCCGCTCGACGATCCCGAGGTCTTCCGGCTGTTCCAGGAAGGGCGGACGAAGGGTGTGTTCCAGTTCGAATCGGGCGGCATGGTCGACCTGCTCCGCAAGTCGCGGCCTGCTGCATTCGAAGATCTCGCCGCACTGAATGCGCTCTATCGCCCCGGCGCGCTCGACGCGGGCATGGTCGACGTCTACGTGAAGTGCAAGATCGGCACGCAGAAGCCGAAGTACCTCGTGCCGGTGATGAAGGAGATCCTGGAGGAGACGTACGGCGTCATCGTCTACCAGGAGCAGGTCATGCAGATCGCGCAACGCGTCGCGAACTACTCGCTGGGACAAGCCGACCTGCTGCGCAAGGCGATGGGCAAGAAGGATGTCGCGATCATGGCCAAGGAGCGCGACAAGTTCGTCGAAGGCTCCGTGGCGAATGGCTATGACAAGAAGAAGGCGAACGAGATCTTCGATTACATCGAGCCCTTCGCGCGCTACGGCTTCAACAAATCGCACTCCGTCGCGTACGCGCTCGTCGCGTATCAGACGGCGTGGCTGAAGGTGCATCACCCGCGGCACTTCATGGCAGCGCTGATGTCGAGCGAAATGGATCGCACCGAGGCGGTCGTGAAGTTCATTCACGAGGCGAAGTCGATGGGGATCGAAGTGCTGCCGCCGGACGTGAACGAGTCGAACATGTTCTTCACGGTTGTCGGCCCGAACATCCGCTTCGGTCTGGGCGCGGTGAAGGGCGTCGGCGAGAGCGCGATCGAGTCGATTCTCGAAGCGCGCCGGCGCGTCGGCCGGTACAAATCGCTGCTCCAGTTCTGTGAGGAAGTCGATCTGCGCGCCTGCAACAAGAAAGTGCTCGAAGCGCTCATCAAGTCTGGATCGTTCGATTTCCTCGGCAATACGCGCATGGCGCTGTTCGAGAAGCTGGAGTCGACCGCCGACAGCGCGCAGCGGACGAAGGATGAGAAGGAGCGAGGGCAGAATTCGTTGTTCGCGATGATGAGTGGAGGACAGGCGTCCTCGCCTGTCCGGGAGACGCGACAGGCGGGGGCGCCTGTCGCACACGAATGGCCCGACGAAGAAAAGCTCCGCTACGAAAAAGAGACCCTCGGCTTCTACGTCAGCGGGCATCCGCTGAACAAATATGCGGAGGATCTCAAGCTCTTCGCCGACGCCAACACCGAGACGCTCTACAAGCGCATCGATGAGACGGTGAACATCGGCGGCATCGTGTCGCAGATGAAGAAGTCGAAGATCAAGAAGGGGCCGAATGAAGGAAAGCTGATGGCGAAGTTCGTCCTCGACGATCAGTTCGGGTCGGTCGAGGTCGTCGTCTTCAGCGATCTCTATGCGAAGTATGCGAACTGGCTCGACAACGGCGTCGCGATCCTCCTGACGGCGGCGGTGAAGGACACAGGAGGGCAGCAGGCGGGCCGCAGCGCGTCGCTGCAATCGGCGGAGCAGCAGGCGCAGCACATCGACGACGAGTACGGCGGGCATCCGGAGGCGCGCGGCGCGCGCATTTCGGCATACGAGCTGACGATCGACGATGCGGAAGATGATCGCGATCCGAAGGAAATCGAGCGCGAGAAGTATGGTGATCGCAAGGACAACTTCGACCTGTTCGGCGCGCCGGCGGCATCGGATGCCGATGCCTTCAACGAAGCCGCAGCCGCGATCGAAGAAGCGCCGGCAGCCGAGCCGCAGTTCGCGGTGCACGCGGCGGCATTCTCCGAGTCGCCGATCACGCCCGAGTTGAACGCGCTGGAAATCGTGCCGCTCGAAGGCATCCGCGAGAAGCGGGTGAAGGAGATCGCGCTCGAAGTGCGCTACTCCGAAATGAACGAAGAGCGCGTGCGCAGGATCCGCGAGATCGTCGAGGATCACCTCGGTGAAGTGCCGGTGACCGTCACGATCGTCGATGTCCCGGAGGATCTCGGTGGACCGAAGGTGCGGATGAAGGTCAATCACCACTTCCGGGTGCAGCCCGGCCCGGAGCTCAAGGCGGCGCTCGAAGTGCTGCACGTCCGCGCGCAATATGTGTTTCCGAAAAATCCGAACGCAGTCTGAGAACAATTGAACACCGCGCTGCTCATCATCGACATGCAGAAGGCGATCGACGATCCGAGCTGGGGCGCCGATCGCAACAATCCCGAATGCGAGGCGAACATCGCGCGCCTGCTCGCGCACTGGCGCCGAGCGGAGGCGCCCGTCTTCCACATCCGCCACGTCTCGAGGGATTCGAATTCGACGTACGCACCCGATCAGCCGCTGGCCGAGTTCAAGACGGAGGCGCGGCCGCTCGTGGGTGAGCGTGTGATCGAGAAGATGGTGAACAGCGCGTTCATCGGCACGACGCTCGAACAGGAACTGCGCGCCGGCGGTGTCACGCGCGTGGTCATCACCGGTGTGATCACGAACAACTCCGTCGAGGCGACGGCGAGGATGTCAGGCAACCTCGGCTTCGACACGATCGTCGTCCGCGATGCGACGGCGACGTTTGGCCGCCGCGATTTCGACGGCAACTGGCGGACTTCGGCCGAAGTGCATGCGATGTCGCTCGCAAATCTGGCGGGCGAGTACGCGGCCGTGCTGACGACAGACGAACTGCTATACTCCGGCGCAGGTCGTAAATAACTTAAATAATCACGTCGGAGGGCGGGGCGGATGGGACTTCAGAAACAGGCGCGAATCGTCTTTGCTGCCGCTCTGCTCGCAGCCGGAATCGCTGCTCATGGCGCGGACTGCACGGACGATTATCAGGAAACTTCGAACCAGGGTGCGTTTCCGAACCGCCCCGCGGGTGCCGTTGCATGGAACGGCTCGGTCGTCGGCGTCGCTCGGCGCAACGACAATGTTCCGCTCGTCTTCACACGCTTCGATCAGAACCTGAAGCAGCTCGGCGACACGACCGCAACTTCGTCCGTGGTCAGCCACGATCTGAAGTTGCTCTCGGGAGGCGGCGAGTTCGCCGTCGTTTTCTTCGCGCCGAGCGGCGCGCTGATGTTTCAGGAGATCAACGGCTCGGGTGTTCGCGTCGGTCCTGAGATTCAGGTCGGGCCATCTCACCCGATCTACGCGAATCAGCAGTTCGATGCCGCGTACAACCCGCAGCTCGCGCGGTGGGAGATCGTCTACAGCATTCCATTCAGCGCTGACGCCGGACTCTGGGTGACGTCGATCCCGCTGCAGAGCGGGCCGGCGGGCGCCGTGCTCGATCGCCGCATCGAGTTCTTCATCGCCGATCCACCGGTTCCTCGAATCGCCGTCGCGTCGAACGGGGTGATCGGCGTGTCGTGGTACCGCATCATCGCCAATCAGCCGACGCTCTATCTCAGCATCTTCGACTCCCAGTACAGCGAACTGAGAACGAATCTGCTGACGACGAATGCACAGATGCCGATGCTCACCGGAGGCGCGTCCGCGATCGCTCTGCTGTACCAGGCGGCGAGCGGCGGCAACACGGAGCTTCGCTGGGTGCGCGCCGACACGTCGGGCATCAGCGGCGCCGACGCGCGCATCGTGGCCGGCAGCGGCATCGATGTCGTGCCTGTCGGCATGATCTGGAACGCGACGCTCAATGAGTGGGCGATCGCGTATCTCGATGTGCCGCTCGGCGTGTCGGTCTTTCCGGGCGACTATCGCCTTCGCCGTCTAACCAGCGGCGGCGCACTCATCAGCGACGCGTTGTTCACGCCCGATCTCTTTCGAAGCAATGTCGGCGGCCGCTATGCGCCGGCCTGGGCCGGGAGCGCCTACATCGGATCGATCGAGCGCGCTTCCACCGATCAAAGCGGATCGCTCTCGTATGTGGTGAAGCATTGTCCGCTCACCGCGGCGATGACGGTTTACGCCCCGACGCCGCTGCCGTTCCAGCAATTCACGTTCACCGGAAACGTGGGCGGCGGGATGATGCCGTATACGTACGCGTGGGATTTCGGCGATCGCTCATCGGCCCAGGGACAGGTCGCGAGCCACTCGTATCTGCTCACCGGGACGTACACCGTGACGCTGACGGTGACCGATGCGCTGGGCGACAAGTCGGTGAACAGCACGAACGTCGTCGTGACCGACAAGGTCCGCCGCCGCTCCGTCAAGAAGTAGTAGTGGAGCGCGGGCGTCTCGTCCGCAGTCGCCGGGCGTCTCGCCCGGCGGCCCACTCACACGGCGATCAACTCGAAGAACTCGTCCGCGCACACCGGCGGCTTGATCAGGAATCCCTGCATCTGATCGCACGCATAGTGCCGGAGGAAGTTGGCCTGTTCCGTATGCTCGACTCCCTCGGCGATCACCTTCAGCCGCAGCGAGTGCGCCATGGCGATGATCGCGGTGACGATCGCTGCCGTGTCGGGATCCGAGTTGATGTCGCGCACGAACGACTGGTCGATCTTCAGCGTGTCGATCGGGAAGCGCTTCAGGTAGCTGAGCGATGAGTGGCCGGTGCCGAAATCGTCGAGCGAGATGCGGATTCCAAGTCTCTTCAACTCGTACAGCGTGCGAATGCTAGCCTCGGGACTCTGCATCGCGCTCGACTCGGTGATCTCCAGCTCGAGCAGGCGAGGAGGAAGCCCCGTTTCCTGCAGCGCGTCTTTCACGCGGGCGACGAGATCCGGCTGCTGCAACTGCGTCACCGAGAGGTTCACGGCGAGCGACAGATTCTTGTGTCCCGCGTCATGCCACGCCTTGGCCTGCTTGACCGCGGTGCGCAGTGCCCATTCGCCGATGGGCATCATGAGGCCCGTGGACTCGGCGAGCGGGATGAAGGTCGAAGGCGAGATCGGTCCCATCTCCGGATGCGTCCAGCGCAGCAGCGCCTCCATGCCGACGATCCGTCCTGCGCGCAGATCGAAGATCGGCTGATAGTGGACGCGGAGCTGTTCGTCGAGCAGCGCGCGGCGGAGTCCGTGCTCCAGCGCGATCCGCTGCAGCGCGCGCGCATTGATGAACGCGTTGAACAACTGATAGTTGTCGCGGCCCAGTTCCTTCGCCTGATACATCGCCGTGTCGGCGTTCTTGATCAGCGTCTCGGCATCCATTCCATCTTCGGGATAGAGGCTGATGCCGATGGATGTGGTGATGAAGAACTCCCGCCCTTCGATCGTGAACGGATTGCGGACGGCTTCCAGGATCTTCTGGGCCACCGGCGCCGCGTCTTCCGAGCGGAGCAGGTTGGGGATCATCAGCGTGAACTCGTCGCCGCCGAGACGGGCCAGGGTGTCGGAATCTCTAACACAGAGCTGCACCCGCTCCGCGACGGCCTGCAGCAGGCGGTCGCCGATGCTGTGGCCGAGGGAGTCGTTGATGACCTTGAATCGATCGAGATCGAGGAAGAGCACCGCGAGGCGCGTGCGCTCGCGCTGGGCGTGCGACAGCGCGACGGCCAGGCGATCCTTGAACAGCAGCCGGTTCGGAAGGCCGGTCAGCGCGTCGTGATAGGCGAGATGCTTGATCTGCTCCTCGGCGTACGTCCGTTCGGTGACGTCGCGCACGACGAGGACGACGCCGCCGCCGTCGATCGCGGTGAGTGAGATTTCCTCCGGAAGCGTCGTGCCGTCGCGGCGCCGTCCCGTGACCTCGCCGCGCCAGCGCCCGCGCTGCTTCACCGCGGGGAGAATCACATTGGTGAAGCGCCCCACATCCTTCTCGTCATAGAGCTCGAACAGCGTGACGTTCTGCATGTGATGCGGGCTGGCGTAGCCGTACAGCTTCGCCAGCGCATCGTTGAGATAGGTGAACTGCAGCTCTTCGTTGAGGATGCCGATGCCGTCCATCGACGCCGTCATCGCCGCCGACTGGGATCTCAGCATGTCCTCGGCGTGCTTGCGCTCGGTGATGTCGTAGACGAAGCCTTCGAAGTAGAGCGTTCCCTTTCCGGCCTTGATCGCGTGAGCGTTGAGCTGGATCCAGATCGGTGAGCCGTCTTTGCGGCGCCACTGCAGCTCGCAGTTGCTGGCGTAACCGAGCGGCTCGAACTTCCGGATCAGCTCATCGCGCTGCTGAGGATCGTAGTAGATGTCCTCGGAGAGCGTCCGCTGCAGCAGCTCCTCGACGGAGTCGAAGCCGAGCATGCGCGCGAGCGTCGTGTTCGCGGTGATGAAGCGGCCGTCGGGCGTGGACTGATAAATGCCGACGGACGCGTAGTTGAAGATGTTGCGGTACTTCTCTTCGCTCTGCTGCAGCGCCTGCTCGGCGCGGCGGCGTTCCGTGACGTCGTGAATGATCGAGTAGAGAGCGGTGCGGCCGCCGGCATCGATCGGTCCGGAGTGGACTTCGACGTCGCGGATCTCGCCGTTCGCGCGCATATGGCGGAAGACGAAGTAGCTCCGCTCCTGGCGCGCCGCGTTCGCCATCTCCTCACGCACTTTCTCTTCGCCGAGGACATTGATGTCCCAGATGCGCATGGTGCGCAGCTCGGCGACCGAGTAGCCGTAGAAATCGGCGGCGGCCATGTTGGCGTCGAGAATCGCGCCGGTAGCCGGATCGAGCAGCAACTGCACGGCGCGGTTGTTCTCGAACATCTGCCGGTAGCGGCGCTCGCTCGACATCAGCGCCGTCTCGCGCCGCTTCTCTTCGATTGCTGCAGCGATGTGTTGGGCGACGAAGAGCAGGATCTCGCGATCCCGCTCGGTATAGCGCGTCTTTTCGTCGTAAGTCTGCACGCCGATCGCACCCCAGGTGTGATCGCCCGTGCTCAGCGGGACGCCGAGCCAGTCGACCGAGGGGGTGCCGACTTCTTCGACTTCGCCGGCGGCTACGAGCTCCTGAAACTTCGCCGGCGTTGCGAGCAGCGGCTGCCCGGTGCGGAGAACGTACGCCGTCAGCCCGCGTCCGACCGGCAGTCCTTCGGGGACCGTGTCGAAGGCGTCGACGAAGTAGGGGAACGTGAGCCGGTCGCCACGCGCTGCGTCGACTTCCGCGACATAGAAGTTCGTCGCATCCATCAGCGTGCCGATGATCTCGTGAATCGATGCGTAGAGCTTCGCCAGGCTCGTCTCGTGCCGGCTCAGCTCCGCGATGCGGAAGAGCGCCGACTGCAGCGCCTTGTCCTTGCTCGCTTCGGTGATGTCGCGGAAGTACCACGCGCGCCCGATGACGGCCCCGCGCGAGACCACGGGCACCGATGCCCGCGACAGAATCCGGCCGTCCTTCAACGGGACTTCGTCGTCGGTGCGAACCTCGTGCGGATGTTCGTAGAGATGATTGACGAGATCGATGAACCCGTCCCAGTCGCACACCAGCTCGGCGGCGTACCCGAGGAGCTCGTTGTCGTCGCCGGAAGCGGCGGCAGTCTCCGGGATGCCCCAGATCTCCAGGAACCGCCGGTTGTACGAGAGGACTCGGCCCTGAGCATCGACGACGAGGATTCCATCGAGCGTCGCATCCTGCTGGGCCTTCAGGATGCTGAGGGACATCCTCATCGAGCGGCGCCGGCCATCGCGGAACTGCGCACCCACCTGGGCGAGCGCTGAACGTGCCCTCTCCAGACGCGAAGGCTCCGCGGGGGGCGAGGATTCACTCGGGTACGTTGCCATCGACGAAAACGGATCGCGAGATATGGGAACAGATTGTAAGGGAATTGCCGCCGCTTACTCGTCCGGATAACCGCGTTGCCGGTATAACAGCCACCTCTGGTAGTTGTTCCAGGTGAACCAGCCGATGAGAATCGCGACGAAGAACTGGCGCCAGACGAGGAGTGAATACGCCACCACGGCGATGCCCGCCGGGAGGGCGATCCACGTTGTGATGACGAACGCGAGCTCCTCGCGCAGGAACGATCTCAGCAGATTGCGCACCGCGCTTCCTCCGTCGAGTGGAGGAATCGGCAGGAGGTTGAACTCTCCCCAGATCACCGACGCCGACACCATCAGCGGAAGGAAGACCTTCAACATCTCGTCGCGCATCACGTAGTCGACGTGGGTGAAGATCCAGGCACAGAGGAAGGCGAGCGCGAAGCTCGACAAGGGTCCGGCGAGGCTGATGACGACGTCGTGCCACGGCCGCGCGCGGCGCTCGTTGAACGTGAGACCGCCGATTCCGCCGAGGATGATGCGGCTCGACCCGTACCCGAAGAGCGCGATCGCGGCCGCATGCGCAAGCTCGTGCACCAGCACGCTGATGAAGAGGATCGGCGCCCACACCAACGCGTACGCCGCGCCGCGCTGAGGGTCATACGCGGAAAGCGCGAAGAAGAAGATGAGGATGATGAACGTGAGATCGACGTCGATAGTCGTGCCGCCGATCGATCCGAGGTGGAGCATCCGGGGAGTTTAAGGCAACACGCAACAGAGAACAGGCACTAGTGCTCTGTCCTCGAATTCGGCGCAATACCGTTGCGGTTCTGACGGGCCGAACGCGCGAAGCCCCGACGCAGGCGATGCGGGACATCGTCGAGGAGGGGCGACAAAGCGAGCGG
>Ga0070741_10000520_pt1 | contig 137669 bp, 121 predicted proteins | sample Coa_R1_4_FD_66440 | JGI IMG/M metagenome (GOLD analysis project Ga0070741, IMG submission 66440) | Surface soil microbial communities from Centralia Pennsylvania, which are recovering from an underground coalmine fire - Coalmine... | ecosystem: Environmental > Terrestrial > Soil >... | reverse complement strand
CCGACGTGTAAGGGATGGCGAGGTTGGTTTTGAGAATGAGGACTCGGTACTGTGCGCCGTCTTTGGCGACTTCATCAATGAGCGACTGATGCAGGCGCGAACTGACCTGATACTCGTGCAGGACTTTGGTGATCTCCGAGCGGTAGTTTGAGACGCCGGGCGCTTTCGGCTCGGGAACAAATGGCAGCTCGGCATCCATAAAAATGACAGGGCGGACATGGATGGAGTTTTTCATGTTAGCGAGAACTGTGCGCACCACCTCCAACTGGTCTGAGTTGGTCTCAATTGTTTCGATGCCCGCGCCAACTTGTGCCGGGTAAGCCGAGTCGACGACCAGTATCCAGTTGCGGTGACCCATGACCTGCAGCTCGTCTTTGAGGTGTGACTGCCAGGACTGGGCGCTCGCGGCCGGCAACGAGACTAATGCCATCACACAAAAGACCGCGAACGCGAGGGAAGGTCTGTCCATTCGAATCTCCTCAGAATGAAGTAAATGTCTCCATGTTTTCATATCCAAGAGCGATCCAGATATTCCAAGTCACATAGAATTCCTTGAGTCAACAACCCAAGAGCATCAGAACTGCGCCACAGATTCCAGCTACTCGTCTCTGTCGCAGCAGTATTCCATCCTTGAACTCTTCGTACTGGAACACTTTGCCCCACCCTTGTCTCACATTTCTGCGAGACAGGGTGGGCATTTTGATTTCTCTTGAATGCAAGTCTGATCCACTTCAGGGCGTCTCTGCGGGAGCGACATTAACTCCTGACAAATAAAAAGTGGATCTCCGCGAGGTTTAGACCTGCTTCCCTGCGGATAATTGGAACTGAGCGTCCAGCCAGGAATCAAGCTCCAGCTGCATCTTCGGGTCGAGGCATTCCACGCTTAAGCCCGTCTTCCCGTGCTTATCGTCCCAAACAACCGTAGCTTGCGCTCGTATAGGAGAGCCTGCATTCGGCAGACGCATCGCGATATGTAATTTCTCGCCGGTCACCAATGCAGACGGGGTGCTAACCGCCATCCCATTGCTGCTGATGTTGATCGTCTTGCATTCCAGTTCTTCACCGCTGTCGCGGACTAGTTGCAGTGGTATTTCCGCTGCGCAACGGAAATATCGCCTGCGCTCGCGGGTCATCAGGCCGTATGCAGCTTGCAGCACCCGACGAATGGCCTCGCCATTCAACGGGCGCTCCACAAGGAACGTCGCTCCCTGCTCGCGAGCACGCTGACGCGATTCGGCCGCGCCTACGACTCCCAGAATCACAGCATGGCGGTTCGCTGGGCTTTGGCGCAGGGTGGAAAAAATAGGCTCTGTCTGCATCACAGTATCGAAGTCGATGAGCAACGCCTCGAATTTTGCATTACCTAACTCCGGCGTAGGGCCGCCATTGTGCAGCACGCTTCGCTGGGATCGGATCCCGAATTCCTTTGAAATTTCCTCAAACGTCGCGACCAGGCCACTGTCCTTCGTCACAACTAACGCTTGAATCTCGGCAACGGCAGTCATTTTTTTCCTAAGTATCGCATTGGAAGTGTCAGCCGCGGCCACACGAACGGCCAACGCAGAGCTGTAGCGGTAACGAGCGGTAGGTTACGGCTGGTGCTTTGGCTGTAACTGCTTCCAGCAAAGCAGGTTTAGCTCCGTGCCACTTTGAAACTAATGTCTCATCTTTTCCTGTGGAATCGGCGCCTCCTCGGTTTTTGTTACGAAAACAGAACAACACCAAAGCCCAAGCATGTCAGTAACTTGGCCCAGTTTTCCAGCCGTCTAAAATCTAATTTCGCTCGAATGCCTGCCGATCCTAAAATTGCTTCCCCCAGAAGCCATGGGATACCCGCGCTTAAAATTCAGCAGATCGAAGGCCGCGAGTGGTGGCTCTGGGGATTCGCAGTTCTCGTCACCCTGGCCCTTACTGCTGGCATAGTCTTTCTTACCTTTTTCGATCATGAATCCGGCGTCAACGCCAGGTATTGGACCGATCTCAAGGAATCAGTCCGCGGCCTCTCTGCCCTTGTCCTTATCTTCGACATTTATACGATGTGGCAGCATTTTCAACTGCAGCGCATCCGCCGCGAGTTGGCCCAACGAGATCACCTGTTCCAACTCATCACTGAAAATGCCGCCGATATGATTGCGGTCGTGGATGGCGAAGGCAATCGACTCTACAACAGTCCCGCATACGAGAAAGTGCTTGGTTATTCGAGTGAAGAACTAAGCGCGGGAACTTCCGTCGACCAAATTCATCCCTCCGACCGCGAACGCGTGGTGCAGGCTGCTGCAAAGGCTCGAGCCAGCGGACGCGGCCAACGCCTCGAATATCGCATGCGCCATAAGAACGGCGATTGGCGCATCCTCGAGTCAACCGCCAGCCCAATTCAAAATGGCAATGGTCGGCACGAGCATCTCGTCATCGTCAATCGTGATATCACCGAGCGTAAACGCGCCGAAGAAATGCTCGAGCATCGCGCGCTGCACGACAGTCTTACCGACCTTCCCAACCGCGCCCTTTTCCTCGATCGCCTGCAGCACTCGCTGATTCGTGCCCGCCGCCACACCGATTACACCTTCGTCGTTCTATTCATCGACATCGACGGCTTCAAAGTTCTCAACGACAGCCTTGGACACTCGGCCGGCGACGAACTGCTGATCCAGTTCGCCAAGCGGCTGACTGCCTGCTTTCGCGAGACCGACACTATTTCGCGTACCAGCTCAGCCTCAAGTTCCCGGTTAACTGCCGACGGCCTCGCCCGTCTCGGGGGCGACGAATTCACAGCCCTCCTCGATGACGTTCGCGAACCCAGCCACGCCATCCGCGCTGCGCGCCGCATCCTGGCAAAGATTTCGGAACCGTTCAATATCGGCGGCCAGGAGATCGTCATCTCCGCCAGCATCGGAATTGCGGCCAGCAGTGTTTCTTATGCCGACGCTGAAGCCGTTCTCCGCGATGCTGAAATCGCCATGTATCGTGCCAAACAAGCCGGCAAGGCCCGCTGTGAGGTTTTCGATCCCGCAATGCATTCGAACGCTGTCCGGCGGTTGAGACTCGAAACCGACCTGCGCCGCGGCCTCGATCAGGGCGAGCTTCTCGTCTACTACCAGCCAATCATCTCGCTCGAAACCGGCAGGATCGTGGGATTCGAAGCCCTCAGCCGTTGGAAGACTTTGCACGGCATGGTCTCGCCCGCCGAATTCATTCCAGTGGCAGACGAAACCGGCCTTATCCTCCCGCTGAATCGCGCGCTGATGATCGAGTCCTTCGAACGGCTTCTCTCCTGGCAATCCAAGCTTCGCTGTACGCCGCCTCTGAGCATCAGCTTGAACATCACTCCGCGCGAATTTGCGCAACCCGAACTCGCAAAGGAAATCGCAGTAATCCTCAAAGAAACCGGCGTTCGGCCCAGCGCGGTAAATCTAGAGATCACGGAAACGATCGCAATGAGCGATCCCGACCACGCCTTCTCCGTGCTATCCGATCTAAAGTCAATCGGTGTGCGCTTGAGCATCGACGATTTCGGCACCGGCTACTCATCTCTCAGTCGGCTGCCCCGTTACCCAATCGACGCCCTCAAGATTGACCGCGTCTTCATCTCGCAGATGTCTACCGATCAGGACAATCACGAAATCGTGCGCCTCATCGTGAACCTCGCGCACAGCCTTGGTCTCAAGGTGGTCGCAGAGGGCACAGAGACTCAGGATCAGGTCGCCGAACTTAAGCGCCTTGGTTGTGGAATGGCGCAGGGCTTTCTCTATTCGCCCCCAGTCGATTCCGCCCAGGCCTTTGACCTGCTGGTTGCAAATCATCGAAAATTCGTTCCAGCCTGAGCTTCTCTTGCCCTTATCGTTATCTTGCCCGAAACTGCTTCGCACAAGCCTCTAACAGCTACCTTCTCCTCTGCTATATTCCTCTCAGGCGCATGGAACTGATCTCGCCCACCGATTTTGTCAAGAGCAAAGTGCAATCTGTGCAGGAGTACGCCCTGCTTGCCGTGCGCTCCGTGGGCAATCTCTTTAATCGTCCGCTTTATGTTGCAGACATAGTTCAGCAAGCCGACCTCATCGGTTTTGGCTCATTGCGGATTGTGCTCGCCGCAGTCTTCTTTACAGGAGCGGCCTTGGCCCTGAACAGCGCCTCTTCTCTTCAACGATTCGGCGCTATGACCGTCATCGGCCAGCTGGTTTCGGTTGGCATTGTGCGCGAGCTGGGCCCGGTTCTCGCTGGTCTGGTAGTTGCCGGCCGCAACGCCTCCGGCATGGCCAGCGAACTCGGGTCCATGATCGTTACCGAGCAGGTCGATGCCATGCGCGCTCTCGGCACCGATCCCATGAAGAAGCTGGTCACTCCGCGGGTCATCGCGACCATTGTCATGCTCTTCTTTCTCACGATTCTCGGTGACTTCATGGGCTTATTCGGCGGCGCATTTGTGGTTAGCCTGGTCTTGCGACTCGACACACACCAATATTGGAGCAGCACCTGGCAGACATTGGAGTTTTCCGACGTATTTACGGGACTCGCGAAGCCGGTTGTTTTCGGCTTCATTATCGCGACCATCGGCTGCTATTACGGCTTGAGCACCAAGGGAGGTACGCAAGGTGTAGGTCGCGCAACCACCGAGGCTGTGGTCGCCTCGATGATTCTCATCATCGCAGTTGATGTATTCATTACCCGACTGCTGATGATCACGCTTGGAACCTGACTTCTGCGAGAAAGTAGTCCATGTCTATACCAACACTGCCAATTGAAAGGCCAACGCTCGCGGACCAAAGACCGCCCACTGATGCAGTCGTGTTCGACAAAGTCGAGCTCGCCTTCGAACAGAACACTGTGCTCGACGGCATCTCTTTCCGCCTGGCGCATGGCGAGACCAAAGCTATTTTTGGTGTAGCTGGCTCAGGTAAAAGCACGATTCTGAAATTAGCTCTCGGATTGCTGAAGCCCGATGCGGGGCGAATCGTCGTGCTCGGTGAAGACATCACCCGGATGAAAGAAGACCAGCTTTTCGATCTGCGCCGTCGTGTCGGCATCGTATTTCAGGAGAGCGCGCTCTTTGACTCATTGACCGTGCGAGAGAACGTCGCCTACCGGTTGATGGAAGAAGGCGATATTCCGGAAGAAGAAATCGAAGATCGAGTACGTGAAGCCTTGAGCTTCGTTGAGCTGGAGCGCACGGTTGATCTTTATCCTTCAGAATTATCTGGCGGAATGCGGAGACGCGTGGCGATTGCGCGCACGATCATCACCCATCCGGAAGTTCTTCTTTATGATTCGCCAACGGGAGGGCTGGACCCCGTGACCTCCAACACAATCATTGAATTACTGGTGAAGCAACGTGACGTTTACAAGACAAGCTCGCTGCTGGTCACACATCGCCTGCAGGATGCTTTCACTATGGGCACGCACTACTTCGATCGCCGTGAGAACAAGATGAAACCGCTCCCGCCAGATTCGCGCGCCGAGGTTCCCATGGGATTTCTTGTCCTCAGAGACGGTCACATCATTTTCGATGGAGACTTAAAAGAGCTTCGCGACACTCAGGACCCATACATTCGCGAATATATTTCCTGAACTTGAGGCGGTTTTCGGTCGTCCACGCTGATAACTACGCCTTCCTTCGCAACGGCCGCCCTCCTCGCCTCGGCTCGTTTCAGCATCATCTCCAGCCGCTCACGTCCGTCTTTGCTTCGAGTTGCCAATTTCTCTATTCGCTGATACAGGTGGGGTGAATTTGTTTTTTCACGTACTTCCTTAAGAAAAGGACGTAGCTTCGAGAGAACAAACCACATCTCGCCGCCACTATCGACAAATAAGTCTTCGTTGAGAGTCCCGCGCAGGACGAACGATGCCGCCATATCCCAATATCCGCTCACTTGCCGAAACCATGCGTTCTCCTGCGGATCAGCGCCCTGGATCACGCGCACGATGTCGTGGGCTTCGCGCGGCCACCATCCCGCAAAGCAGGCTCGTGCTTTGCGCATCTCCGGTTCGCGGCGAAGGTCGTACAGGCGCATGATGATTTGTGCATCGTCAGCTGTGGGTTTCGTCGGCACTAAGTCCTCCGAGTTCTTGCTTCTACATCCTTCGTGTACCTTCGTGCCCTTTGTGGTTAAAGAAAATCGGCAGCCATGAAGGACACAAAGTTACACGAAAGGAAAGACCAACCAGCGAAATTTTGATTGATTACGTCGACGGATGCGCGTCGCCGCCAGCGCCCGAACTTGCCAGCGCTACGGCATTCTCATTTGGCCGTTCATACTCGCATTCCTTGTTCGGACACGCAATCACGGGCCCGGACTTCAAATACTTCTCTACCAGGTATTCATGGCCGCACTTGGGACACTTCTCCGGGATCGGCTTGTTCGCCGAAGTAAACTTGCACTTCGGATAATTGCTGCATCCGTAGAACGTATTGCCTTTGCGTGCACGTTTTTCGACCAGTTCGCCGTCTTCGCACAATGGGCACTTAACGCCAATGAAATTCTGCTTCACGTATTTGCAATCCGGATATCCGCTGCATGATGTGAACTCGCCGTAACGGCCGTGGCGGATCATCAGATTGCGTCCGCACTTCGGACACAATTCTTCAAGTGGAATATCAGGGACCTTCTTGCCCTGGTCCAAACGTCGCGTCGTCTTGCAATCCGGATATCCGGTGCAGGCCATGAACTGGCCGAAGCGTCCGCGCTTCAGCACCATCGTTCGACCGCAGTTCTCGCAATATTCTTCCTGCGTGGTCTCCTGCATGTCGGCCGAATCAAGGTCCGGCAGATTGATCGGATTTTCTTTCGTGAACGTGCAGCTGTTCGGATCATCTTTGTCGTACGAGCTGCACGCGTAGAACGAACCATGCTTGCCCCACTTGATGACCAGCGGCGAGCCGCAGCGCTCGCATTTTTCGTCGGTCGGCTTCTCCATGCGCTTGATATTTTCCATGTGCTTCTGCGCATAGCGAAGGTCCTTCTCGAACTTCTTGTAGAACTCGGCGAGAGCGTCCGTCCAGCCTTCCTTGCCTTCTTCGATCTCGTCGAGCTCTTCTTCGAGTCGTGCCGTGTACTGCACGTCAAAGATGTCGCGGAAGTTTTCGACCAGCAGATCGGTCACGACCAAACCGATTTCCGTCGGCACAAATTTTCCGCCAACTTTGTTCACGTACTGGCGCTCCTGAATTGTGCTGAGGATTGCCGAATATGTTGACGGACGTCCGATTCCCCGCTCCTCGAGTTCTTTCACCAGGGACGCTTCGTTGTACCGCGGCGGCGGCTCGGTAAAGTGCTGCTCCGGGTTGAGTGAACGCAGCGTCAGCTTCTGTCCCGCCTCGAGCGCAGGCAGCTTATGCTTGAGTTCCTCGTCTTCTTCGTCTTTGCCTTCCTTCGACTCTTCGTAAACTTTAAGGAAGCCGTCGAACTTCAGGACTGACCCGGTCACACGGAACCAGAAGGCATCGGCGCCCGATTTGGCATCAATATCGACAGTCGTTTGGTCGAAAACTGCGGGCGTGATCTGCGAAGCCACAAATCGCTGCCAGATCAGCTTGTAGACCTTGAACTCATCTTCCTTTAAGTATTGCTTGACCTGGTCAGGATGGCGCATTGCCGACGTAGGGCGAATTGCCTCGTGTGCCGCCTGTGCCTCTTTCTTTTCCTTATATGTGTTGGGAGACTGTGGCAAATAGTCTGCCCCGTAATTTGAACTAATGTACTCTCGCACCTCGGTCAGCGCTTCAGGCGCCACGCGAGTCGAATCCGTACGCATGTAGGTGATGAGACCGACCAGGCCCTCATCGCCCAGTTCCACGCCCTCATATAGGCGCTGCGCGATCATCATGGTGCGCTTCACGCTGAAGCGAAGTTTGCGCGAGGCATCCTGCTGTAGCTTGCTGGTCGTGAACGGCGGGGTGGCGTTCCGGCGGCGTTCTTTCTTCTCGACCGTGCGGACGACCCAGTCTGCCTTCTCAAGCGCAGCTGTGATCTTCTTCGATTCCTCTTCGTCCGGAATCTCAATCTTCTCTTCGCCTTTTCCGAGAAAGCGCGCGTCAAACGCCGGGGGCTTTGGTCCGGCAAGATGCGCATCGATCGTCCAGTATTCCTTCTTCTCAAACGCCTTGATCTCGCGTTCGCGCTCGACGATCAGGCGAAGGGCAACTGTCTGTACGCGGCCAGCGGAAAGCCCGCGCCGAACTTTGTCCCAGAGCAGCGGAGAGACTTGATATCCGACCAAGCGGTCGAGCACACGACGGGCTTGCTGCGCGTCGACCAGATTTTGATCGATATCCCGTGGGCGCTCGAACGCTTCGCGAACGGCGCGCTGGGTGATTTCGTTAAATGTTACGCGCCGAATGCGCTCGTTGCCGTTCTCGTCTTTTTTCTTCTTTTTCTTTTTCGCCCCGTCGCCAAGTTCTTCGGCCAGGTGTGCAGCAATGGCTTCGCCTTCACGGTCCGGGTCAGGCGCGAGATAGATGTAATCTACGCCGCCCGCCATCTTCTTTAGTTTGGCGACGACCTTCTCTTTGCCGGGAATGACGATGTATTCGGTCTCGAAGTCGTTGTCGATATCGACCCCAAGCGTGCTTTTGGGCAGATCTTTCACGTGCCCGAGCGAGGCCTCGACCGTGTAGCCCTTGCCCAAATACTTCTGAATTGTCTTCGCCTTGGCCGGCGATTCGACGATAACTAAGCCTTTTGCCAATTTGACCTCAAGTTCTGGATGATGAGTTGAAGCTAGCACGAAACCGCAGATTCTAGCTACTAGCTACTAGCAATCTCCGCTGGCTACGAGCTGTTAAGAGCCGTTTTGTGACGACGGGCTGCACTCTTTGAACCAGGACCGTCAGCATGCGCTGAACCTCGACGACCATCGAATTCAATTTGCGCCATTTTGTTTCATCGAGCAAATCGAGATCGCGGCTAGCAATAGGTGGTATTCAAGTTCGGCTGCTGAACCGCGAGAAATCTGAAGAAATCTAGTGAATTCTCCATCCGACCTGCGACCGCATCCTTCCACAACGTTAGCCGCGACTGATGCCGCCGAACGCCGGAGCTGACTCGTCAGTCCATACAGTTCTTCTTTTGGAAATGTCCGAGTTTCCGCGTACACGAGCAACGTAAGCGCGTGAGCCTTCTCCCAAACTTTCAGTTCCTTGAAATCCTTCATAGACCCTCCCCAACTGAGGCTGCCAGCAGCTAGAAGCTAGTAGCTAGTAGCTAAAAGCTCTTTACGAAGTTCTTCCCCGGCAGCTGCTTCACCTTGCCTGCCAGCTCCAGCTCAAATAGCGCAGCAAAAATCTCCGACGACGACATCTCCGGTTCCAGCTTCTCGATGATTTCGTCGAGGTGCATGGCCTCGTCAGCCTTGAGCACCCTGTAGATCTTCTTTTCGTGCGGAGAGAGCGAAGGTTCCTTGAATAGTGATGCAGTCTGGCCCCCCTGCGATTCAGCGCCACCTTCAGGAGTCAGGGTAAGTCGTACATCCGCAGGGAGTTCCTCCCACACGTCTTCCCACGTAGCCACAAGTTTGGCGCCTTGCTTGATGAGTGTGTTCGGACCCCACGAGTTCTTGTTCGTGACGTTCCCCGGCACCGCGAATACCTCGCGATTTTGTTCCAATGCGCAGCGCGCGGTGATTCGCGTTCCGCTATATTCCGCCGCCTCAACCACCAGTACGCCAAATGACATTCCGCTGATAATCCGATTGCGTATCGGAAAATTCTGCGGCGCCGCAAACGTTCCCAGCGGAAACTCGGAAATCAATGCTCCGCCGACACTCAGGATTTGATCGGCCAAACGCGAGTTTTCTTTGGGATAGACCACATCCACTCCCGTTCCAAACACCGCGACCGTCTTTCCTTTCGCCGAAACTGCCCCGCGATGGGCTGCCGTGTCGACGCCACGCGCGAGGCCGCTGATGATCGCAACATTTCGCGCCGCCAGATCGCACGCGAGCCGCTCGGCCATGCCAATGCCATAGGGCGTGGGGTGCCGTGTTCCGATGACGGCGATGCCGGGCAGCGACAAAACTTCAATATTTCCGCGAACGTAAAGCACGACCGGGGGGTCGTAGATTTGCCGCAGGCGGGAAGGATACTCGGCATCATCGAGCGTAACGCAACTGATTCCCGCGGCGATGGCCTTTGCGGCCTCATCTTGCCCAAGTTCCACTGATTTGCCGTTAAAAATCGATTGCGCGGCATCAGCAGTGAGTCCGGCGGCTTCGAGTTCTGTGAGAGGAACCTGGAAAACCTTCGCTACACTCCCAAAAAATTCGACCAAACGTTTTGCGCGCGCGGGGCCTAAGCCCGGGGTGAGCGTTAGTGCGAGCCACAAAACTTGATTTGAGTTTGGGCGCGTATTTCGACCCTCTGCAATAGAAACAGCTGAATTGGACAAGGGGCCTCCTTGAAATCCCGCCGACTCTACGCAGCTAAGCGAACTCGCGTCAAGGTCATCCGTCACACGTTTGGTAGAATTTTTCAACAGCTTTTAGCTCTTAGCTCTTAGCTGTTAACTTGCACTTTCAGGTCTGCCTTTATTTCTCGTCCCCTGGGAAGAGTTGGAAGGAGTAGCTCGTAGTGTCCGGTTCAGCTAAAAGCTAAGAGCTAGTAGCTAAAAGCTTCATTTCCATGCGCATATCCGCCATCTCCTACCTCAACACTGCCCCCCTCATGTGGGACTTTGAGCACGGTTTGGCCGATCCGAGCTTCGAGATCTCCTACACGATCCCCTCGCAGTGCGCGCTTGAATTGCAAAATGGACAAGCAGATATCGGCATTATTCCGGCGGCTGCTTACGCAACTATTCCCGACCTCTCGATCTTGCCGGGAGTAGCCATCGCCTCAAAGAAGGCCGTTCGGTCTATCCTGTTGGTCAGCCAGAAACCGCTCGAACAAATCCATTCGATTGCCCTCGATAGTTCATCACTGACCTCAGTCGCCCTCACGCGTGTATTGTTCGAAAAATTCTGGGGTGGATCGAGATCCTTCATTTCCCAATCGCCCAATCTGGAATTGATGCTGGCCAGTCATGACGCCGCCCTGCTCATCGGCGACCCGGCGCTTAAAGTCGACCGCTCCCGCTATTACACCTGGGACCTCGCAGAAGAGTGGCTCCGTTTTACGGGCAAGCCGTTCGTCTTCGCCTTCTGGGCTGTGCGCAATCAAGCGGCAATCTCCTCCGGGCTGGATCTCGCTGCGGTCTTCCAGCAGTCCCGAGATCACGGTCTTGAACCCGACAATTTGGCCAAGATCACGGACGCCTGGTCCGCCAGGCTCAACCTACCCGCACACGATCTTCACGCATACCTGACCTCAAACATCTTTTATTACCTCGACGACGGTTGCCTTGACGGTCTTCACCTCTTCTACCGCTACGCCCGGGAGTGCGACGTGCTTCCTGCTGCTCCGGAGCTGAATTTCGCTGGAACAAGCAACGTCTTGATTTAACTTGCCTTTACAGTTATCTACAGATTCCTGTACCACTCTGCCTCGCAAAACTGCCTCTAACAGATTCGTATGCAGCCGCTTGCTTCAATGCTTACTTTATTGGTGTGGCCGTGGTTGATTCGTCTCGGCGGCCCGGGCCTCATATTGATTGGCATTGCCGACAACTCGGTCGTTCCTCTAACCGGCAGCATGGACGTGCTGACAATGTGGCTCTCAGCTCGGCACCGCGAGCTTTGGCCGTACTACGCAGCCATGGCAACCATCGGTGCCGTCTTAGGCGGCTATGTTACTTATGCCCTCTCGCGAAAGGGAGGCAGAGAAGCCTTCGAGCGCCGACTGCCAAAGGACAAGGCCGAAAAGACTTTCAAACGCTTTCGACGCTGGGGATTCAAGACCGTAACGGCGAGCGCGATCCTGCCACCCCCATTCCCTATGGTGCCGGTGCTGCTGGCGGCCGGTGCCTTGCAGTATCCAAAGAAAAAATTCGTGGGCGCGTTAGCCTTGGGGCGCGGCATTCGTTACTTCTTGATTGCCGGGCTCGGCTCCCTTTATGGGCGGCAAATCACCGCGTTCTTTTCGCGATACTACAAGCACGCGCTGTTCATCTTAATCGGGCTCGCTGTGATGGGCGTAATAATCGCTCTCCTCGAATACCTGCGCTCCCGCAGAAATCATGGCCACCATCACGGAGCTGTGGCGCCGAGTCGAGCTGCGTAGACTACATCTACCTTCAAATTCCGTAGAATATCTCACAGATGCCAGTTCAAATCGGAGCTAAAAGCCACCACTTCACCGAGCCACTCGGGCTGCTCTCCGACTGCCATCGCCGCATTGAGATGTTCATGCGCTCGCTTTCCGCAATCGCGCAATTACAGGGCCAGCTTCTGAACCAGGAAGGCCGCCAGGCTCTCGAGAATGCTCTCCGCTATTTTCGCGAAGCTGCGCCGAAGCATACCGCCGACGAGGAGCAGTCTCTGTTCCCACGTTTGCGGGCGCTGGATTCTGAAGAGTCGGAGCAAGCGTTTTCAAAACTGGAGGAGCTCGAACAAGATCATCAATGGGCAGAATCGTTGCACGCCGAAGTGGACCGCTTGGGCACGACCTACTTGAACAATGACACACTTAGCGAACCCGATGCCGCTCAATTCCGGGAAAACGTGGAGGCTCTCGCCGCAATGTACCAACGCCACATCAAAGTCGAAGACGAATCGCTGTTCCCTCTCGCCACAAGGATCTTGTCAGAAACAGACAAGCTGACGATCGCGAAAGAGATGGCGGCGAGACGCAAACAGTCGATCGGATGAACCTCCGCTGCCATGCTGTCCTTTATGTTTCGTTTTTTCATTTCGCGGTGTTCTTTGCGTCTTGCCTCTTTGCGTTCTTTGCGGTTTAAGGTTTTCTCCGCGAACTCATCTTTTCCTCCCTGCGAACTCTGCCATTTGTAGGGAAAAAGAATCGGCTCAGGACCGAGCCACGCCGTTCGCAAACCTGTTTCCGGATTGCGTCAGCTAACCGTCTGCTCGGCGAGCACTTTGTCGCGTTCCTCGGCGTCGTGTTGTTCTTCCCGAAGGGATGTCGGAAGTGCGAGATCGAGTACCTCGCGAATCGTTTTCACATAGTGGACGTTTAGGTTTTCTAGTTGCTCGGGTGTTAAGTCTTCATCGACATTCATCTTGTTTTCAGCTGGGAGGATCACGTCGTGAACTCCGGCGCGCTTGGCGGCGAGAACCTTCTCTTTAATTCCGCCGACCGGCAGCACGTTTCCGCTCAGCGTGATCTCGCCCGTCATCGCAGTCAGCGGACGGACTGGCGTGTCTTTGAGCAAAGACACGAGTACGGTTGCCATGGTGACACCGGCCGATGGCCCATCTTTTGGAATCGCGCCCGCAGGCACGTGGATGTGAACATCGTGATCTGCGAAGAAGCCTTCTGCAATACCGAGCTGGCGCGCATTTGAACGCACCCAGGTCATCGCGGCCTGCATAGACTCCTGCATCACCTGGCCAATCTGGCCGGTCATGGTGAAGCCGCCTTTGCCTTTCATCACGTTCGCTTCAACGAAGAGCACATCTCCCCCGGTCGGAGTCCACGCAAGGCCGACCGCGACTCCAGCGCGCTTGGTGCGCTCGGCGATTTCACCCTCGCTGCGGACCTTGATTCCACCAAGGAATTCCTGAATGATTTCAGGCGTGACGACAAGTTTCTCGTTCTTGCCTTCCGCGATCCGCCGAGCCTGCTTGCGGCAGATCGTACCGATGTTGCGCTCCAAGTTGCGAACGCCGGCTTCCCGCGTGTAGTGGCGGATGAGATAGCTCATCGAGTCGCGCGGAAATTCGATTGAATCCGCCGCAATGCCGTTCTCTTCGATCTGGCGCGGAACCAGATATTGGAAGGCGATGTGAACTTTTTCTTCTTCCGTATAACCCTGGAGCTCGATGATCTCCATGCGATCGCGCAGCGGCTCGGGAATCGGGTCGAGCATGTTGGCGGTCGTGATGAAGAGTACCTTCGAAAGGTCGAAGGGCACGTCGAGATAGTTATCGCGGAAGGTTGCGTTTTGCTCCGGATCGAGCGCTTCGAGCAGAGCCGAACCCGGGTCGCCGCGGAAGTCGCGACCGACCTTATCGATTTCATCCAGCATGAAAACCGGATCTTTTGTCTCCGCACGGCGGATACCCTGAATGATCTGTCCGGGCAATGCGCCGATGTACGTTCGGCGATGACCGCGGATTTCAGCTTCATCGTGAACGCCGCCAAGCGAAATGCGCACGAACTTGCGTCCAAGCGCACGGGCGATTGAGCGGCCGAGCGAGGTTTTGCCGACTCCAGGAGGACCAACGAAACACAGGATCGGACCTTTCATCGTTGGCTTGAGGCGACGAACTGAGAGGTAATCCAGAATGCGGTCCTTAACCTTCTGCAGATCGTAGTGATCTGCATCGAGAATTTCCTTGGCCTTCGGAATATCCACTTCGCCGCCGGAAGTTTTCGCCCACGGCAGCACGGCAAGCCACTCGATGTAGTTGCGGGTGACACCGTAGTCTGCCGCCATCGGCGACATGCGAGAGAGACGGCCAAGTTCTTTGAGCGCTTCTTTCTTGACGTCGTCGGGCATCCCGGCGTTTTCGATTTTTTGGCGAAGCTCCTCAGTATCGCGCTGGCCTTCATCCTGCTCGCCGAGCTCCTTCTGGATGGCCTTCATCTGCTCGCGCAGGTAGTACTCGCGCTGGCTCTGCTGCACCCGGTCTTGAACTTCGGATTGAATCTTGTTTCGCAGCTGCTGGACTTCGAGTTCCTTCGCCAGGTGCTGATTAATTTTTTCGAGACGAACGCGGACGTCAGTGGTTTCAAGCGTATCCTGCTTGTCAGGCGTTGAGAGTGACGGCAGCGACGAAGCGATGAAGTCTACCAACCGGCCGGGCTCTTCGATGTTCATGGCCACGGTCGAAAGCTCGTCGGACAAAGTCGGGGAGCCAGCGACAATCTGCTGGAATAGTGTAAGAACGTTGCGCTGCAAAGCTTCCACTTCGGATGACTTCGGCGGGATCGCCTCGGGAACCGTCTCGACCCTCGCCATCATGTATGGCGTGAGTTGAGTAAACTCGCCAAGGCGTACGCGCTCCAGGCCCTCCGCAAAAACGAAGAGGCTCTGGTTCGGCATCTTGACGACTTTGTGGACCACGGCCAGACTCCCGACCGTATAAAGGTCAGTCGGTTGCGGCGAGTCGATCCGGGCCTCGCGCTGCGCAACAACCACAATTGTCTTGTCTTCCCCAAGCGAATTAATGAGTTGAACCGAGCTCTCGCGGCCGACTGTCAGCGGAAGAACGGCATGCGGGAACAGGACTGTATCGCGAACTGGAAGAATCGGTAGTGATTTATCTCTATCTTGCGGCATATATCTCTCTGCGCTGATTCGGAGACGTTTTCTACTCGCCTGAGTCAGGCGCGATATAACGATTTTCGTGAGTTGAGTGTATCTTACTCAACTTTGATGTTCAGCGATTTTAAAAGATTCATCGGCCGCGCACGGGAGTAAGTTTCTCCCGAAAACTCAAGCAGTTGGATTCTAAACCCGTGGCAAGCGTTTGTGAAAAACGAAGGTTGAAGCAGGGATTGAACAAAGGTTTTCGTCACGGGTTTAAGCTTGCGCCTCGAGTGGCGAGGGCATATTGGGTTTAGGCCTAGACAGAAGTGTTCTCGTCCCGCGTCAATACAAACTCCCAATACCGTTTTTTATAAAGGGCGGCACGTTCAATTCGCCTTTGATGGTATCGATGAAGTCGGAGTCGTCCGCCATAGTGATCGGATCAAGTTCGAGCGCCTGGAGCGCCGCCGCCGAAAGCAGCTTACCTTTTGCTATCGGCATAGTCAGTTCGCCATCATAGGGGAGGTGTGGGCGCAGCTCCATTCCGGTTTCCGTCACTTCGTCCAGTGCCAGCACCCATGTTTCGATCCCTCGGCGCGTACGCGAAGACATGGGTCGAGAACCGATGTGCGCCATTCGCCTCGTACCCTGATTGGGCAGTTCCTTCAGGGCTAGCTTTAATGTGTCGATGCCCTCGCTCAGCGATATCTTCGCGACCGGCGCGCTTGCAGTCTTTTGTGTCAGAAAAAGTGTACGCCGTTGTCCTCCGACCTTCAGCGTCTCCCCTGTCGCATTCAGCTTTTGCATTACTTCTGGATTGCCGTAGCGTGGCACTCCGTTGATCATCACTAGTTTCAGGTCGGTCTCAGTCGCTTTGATCAGTGCAGCATATGGATCGTGAGCCTTGTCCTTCCATACAGTCAGATCAGCGCGCTTTCCCTTCTCGAGCGAACCAATCGCCTGGTCCCATTTCAAAATCGCGGCGGCGTCTCTCGTTGCCAGAGCAACGATGTCGCGATCCTTCAAGAATCCGCTCAGCTCAGCGCTGGTCAACTTCGCGATTTTCAGCTCGCCCAGCAGGTTCTTGCTTCCTGAGGGCGACCAGTCCGAGCCAATCCCCATACGTACACCCTCTTGCCTTGCTTCCCTCACTTTCGCGGTCGCGCCATACAGAAGGAAGTTGCTCAAGGGAGACCAAACCATCGAGGCGCCTTTCGAAGCCATTGTGTGGAAATCCGCCTCGGTCAGTGCGTTGCAATGAATGCCAGCGAGGGAATTCGCGATTGCCCACTGATTCGGCTTGAATTCCAGTGCAAGAAAATGTTTGCGTGCGGTCTCATCCACTCCTTCACTCAGGTGCACCAGATAGCAGCTTTTCTTCTTGAGATCGGCGAGAAACTTTTCTGGATCTTTGCTGTCGGCGTCAGCAATTAAGGCGCCGGCGTTTGGCAATGCTGGATCACCTGTGTTCTCGACATTTCTGACGAGGCCGACGAAGTACGCCGGCGTTTGCGCATTGCTCACAAGCCTGATGCCCTGGCTAGTTGTCACCCCGCCAAACAAGCATTTGCACTCGACATAGCGCACGATTGCCGGAACGATGCCGGGCTCTTTGCCCAAGACCATCATTGGTCCGCTTACCAGGTTGTGGTAGTCAACCGACCCTTGCCATTGCGCCCGGTTGCCGTACTTTTTGGGAACGTTCCACAAACGCAAAATGTTGTACGCCAGATGATTGTGGAGTTCTATGAAACCGGGAAAGATCGTGCCGTTAGTGTCGATCACATCCACGGCATCGAAACCCGGGGGCTTCGGCGCTCCCGCCGCGTTCACGGCCACGATACTTCCGTTCTCCAGGTAAATCGTCCCGTTAGGCACGACCGTGAAATTGGCATCCATTGTCACGATCTGACCGGACAGGGCAATCTTCGGACTATCAGCTGGATCAATTGGCGGCTTCTTCTTGGCCGCAGCGTGAGCTTTCTGCTTTTTCTTCAAGGGCACCCTACTTTCGAAACGGGGCGGGCACGGTGACTGTGATTGTCGCCCGTTTAAGTACGGTGGACGCGCCTGTGCGGTCAGCCCATGCCTTGCTGCCTCTCATCCACGCGGGTATTCCTGGAGGAAAATCCGCTTCCGGAATTTCAACGAGTTCCGCGCGCAAAATCGTCTTCCCGTAAAGGACGAGTGCACGAGAAGTGTCCGGATGCTTAATCTGGGAGTGAAGTGCGGTTAGTGCCGTATTCCAATTCTGTAGCATCAGCGCCATCAACTGCGCCTTCTTTGTGGGATCGTTCCTGGAAGCGCTTTCTGGCTGGGTAGGATGAGTGATGTGCGCATAGGCCGGAGTAAACAACTTACTGTCCGGTGTTTTCTGCCAGGCAGTCCATGCCCCATCCGCCAGGGTTCCGAGCGCGATTACTGCTTCAATACTGTTGTTCGACAGGATGGCCTTGATCCATTGGTTGCGGTAACTGATGATTGCCGCGTCGTTCTGGTGTTTGGTGCCGCCATATTGACCGTAGACGCTATACAAAAACGTGTTGATCATTGTGTAGCTGCGGTCAATTCCGAGTTTGAAAAGAAACCCCTGGAAGCGATGGCCGGCGGCGCCGACCAGGATTCGTCGGGCGATAGTCTCGCTCTGCGCGGGGTCTTGCCCAATCACTAATACGCGTGACGTTCCGTCCAATCTCCCGCGGTGAAAAACTGGCCCCCACTCCGATCGAAAATCCGCATACGGATAGACAGTCTCATCTGGATAGTTGGCACAGAGTTGACGATAGGGCTGATTGCTGTATCCCGGATCGAAGTCATGCACGGAACACCTCCGTTCCTACTTCTTAATCACCAGCCGGTTCCGGTCTGCCGAGGCAATTTGTAGAACTCGCGATTCTCCCGGCGCAGAGCTCTGGAGCACAAGATTCCTGTCACCCTCGAGCCGCCACTTGCCCGCCGTGGATTGGGTGCGATCGGCGGGGCCGGGGCCGCTCTCCGCGAGGCTGCCATCAGGCTTGAGGTCAAAGGAAGAGCGGCCGCGCGAAGGCGGGAACTTGAAGGTTGCAGGGCGAAATACCATCTCCTTATCGCTATCCTCTTCGTGTGAATGCACCCAATGTTGCGCCAGATATTGACTGTCGATTTTGCCGGCCATAACGAATTCTCCTGCTTCAAGTTCCGATACCACTGCGCGGACCATCCAGTGCCGCGTTCATTCGCGCAACCTGTTGGGTGGTGAACATGAACATAGCAGCATCGTCCACGTAATCCATGTAGTTCATGAACATGTCGCCATTCGGACCGTTGTTGCAGGTAATGTGCGGAAATTTCGGCTTGCCGTAATTCGGCAGCTGCGCGTTCGGCGTGTCGCTGACGAAATCGGTGCCTTCGCAATGCTGTGTATCTCCCCAAATATGGTGCAAGTTCAGCCAGTGCCCGATCTCGTGGGTTGCCGTTCGGCCCAGATTAAACGGCGCCGTGGCCGTACCCTTAGTTCCAAAGGCGGTATTGAGGATAACAACGCCGTCAGTCTTAGCAGGTCCCCCAGGAAACTGCGCATATCCCAGCAGACCTCCGCCCAGTGTGCAGACCCAAAGATTCAGGTATTTGTTGCTGGGCCAGGGATCAGCACCGCCCTTCCGAGCCGACTTCACGGTGTCGTCGTCGGAGAACGAGGGATGGGTAGTCTTTGTGCGAGTAATGCCGCTTGTTGGCTTACCATCCGGATCTTTCGTGGCTAGCGCGAACTGGATTCTGGCATCGGTGACAAGACCCGCCCATACAGTGGGCACCTTCTTACGATCAGAGTTCTTGGCGCTGTAGTCCAGATTCAGTCGCGAAATTTGGCTTTTAATTTGGGCATCTGAAATATTTTCATCAGCTGTGTTGTAGACACATGTACGACGACCGGAATCGTGGTGGGTCCGGCGGCCCTGTGAGTTAACCCTGCAAACATGCGCCGCGCCGTCAGTTGTTCAAGGTTCACCAGCCTTTGCCCGAAGCCAGGGTCCTGCTCAAGCAATCTGGAATGCACTGCCATGGTTCCGCAGGCACGCCGAACGGGAGGGACGATCTTTTTCTGACTCTTTCTTCTAGTGGTTCTCTTTCCTTTCATAGTCGATTCTCCCTACGCGAATGAGTTGTCGCGGCCTTATAGCAGACCTTAGAGCAGAGCTGCAATGTTTCTGTTTTTGTTACGAAAACGGAACAGGGTGGGTGCTTCAGAGGCTATGCACGAAGCAGCGAAACCATGCTGGAACCCGTCGTTCGATTCATGCCGCGGGGTAAATTCCCAAGACCTTCACCATGTCGGCCACCGCTTTGAGCTGAAGGAGTGCGCCACGGGCCAGCTTATCGTCACCACGAAGGAAATCCGCGTAGAACACGTACTCCCAGGGCCGGCCGCGGATCGGGCGGGACTCAATCTTGCTCAGGCTGATGTCGCGGTCGGCGAAAACGCGCAAAGCTTTGTAGAGCGCACCGGGAACGTTTTTCAGCCCGAACGCAATCGAAGTTTTGTTGGCTCCTGGGAGGATGCGGCGGCTGCGCCGGAGCAAAAAAAAGCGGGTGAAATTGCGTTTGTCATCTTCAATACCGGCAGCCAGAATGCGTCCTCTGTAGACGGAAGCGGCATAGCGGCTCGCGATGCCGGCGGCATCGCGCAATTTGTTCTCGATCACATGCTTCACGCTACCGGCGGTGTCGTAGAAAGGGCTCGCCTGGATCTTCGGGTTTTCGCGGAAAAAGTCGCGGCATTGATCGAGAGCGACCGGATGCGAGAAGGCACGGCGAATGTCAGATTTTCTCGCACCACGCATGGCTATGAGGTTGTGAATGATTCGCAGGTGAAAGTCGCGCTGGATGAACACATCGCGGGCGAGAAGAAGATCAAGATGCTCGGTTACCGACCCCGCGAGTGAGTTCTCGATCGGAATCACTGCTACTGGGACCTTGCCGGATTCGAGGTGATCGAACACTTCAACCGATCGGGCGCAGGGGACAATCAAGCAGCCCGGAACCATACGGCGCGCGGCTTCGTGGCTGAAGGAACCCGGTTCTCCCTGGATGGCTACTCTCATGAAAGCAAGTTAGCTGGGTGACTTCGCGGAAAGCAAATTCTTTTCGAGCAGCAGGGCATCAACTCCGTTGGAATAATAATGCGGAATGACTTTGACGACATCGTAACCATGGCGCTTGTAGAAGGAGAGAGCCGAGCGATTGTCGACTGCGGTTTCCAGTTGGACGGCACGGGATTTCGCATTGTGCAATCTCTCTTCCGCGGCTGTAAGCAGAGTTGATCCGACCTGGTGGCGTCGGGCGCTTTCCCGAACATCTATCGTGATGATGTGTCCTAATCCACGACGGCTGGTTTCGGCCACGAGAAAACCAAGGATGGGATGAGGTTTACCGTTGTCACCCGATTCGGCAACCAGCGTAAATGCGCCCTGGCGCCGCATATAAGTCAGTAATTCATAGCGGGTGTAGGCAATTCCAGGCGGAAAGCAGGACTGATCGATTGCCCAAAGAACGTCGAAGTCGCCGGGCTGATTGTCACGTACTGTGAATCGCACTGTAACATTGTAGATGGAAGGTCACATGTTACTCGGAAAGCCATGTGTACCAGCTACTTGCGTCAGCGAGCAAAATTTTCAAAAATCTACATTGTAGGTCTTGCTCGCTGACACCCTAAGTCGTACCATTCGCATCTGAGGGTTCGTGGTGCTTCGGATCGCCATTGACGCGGTAGTGACTGCGACCGCGGTGGTCGTAATCTGGTACTTCTTATTTTCGCGTTACAACCGGCGCAGAGGAAACCTCGTTTTGCAGTGGGTGGAGTCTGCTTGTGCCACCCGAGGACGGTTGATTGATACCAGATGGCTGAACGCGAGTCGGTTGCAAGCCCACTTTAGCTTTGCAACGCATTGGTTTGAAAATGCACGAATTACGATCAAGCTCCTACCACGCCCCATTCCCATTCAATGGGCCGTTTGCCTATGGCGTCGCCAGAAGGAGACCCTCACGTTTGAGGCCGATCTCGACTACTCTCCCAGCTTCCATTTGGAGATTTCCCGTCACCGCTGGCTGACACAGAAACCAAAAGAGATTTCCAACCCACAACGAAATTGGACGATCTCGCGCCCGGGCCCGGTGGTGCTCACGACCAGGACCGAGTGGACACATGAACTAACGCCCGTGGTCAATACCCTGATGACGTCGCGAGGACATAGCCTCATCACGGTGCGGTTCCGACCGGATTCACCGAACTTAGCAGCTACCATTCCTCTCGAAGCGCTCGCAGACGAAGAAGCCACGGCGGCTTTCCTGAATGTATTGCGGGATCTCGCGTCAGGAGCTTCGGCTTCAAGGCACTAGCTTTCTTCCTAAACGCAGGATTTGTTAATCCGCTTCGAATCTGTAACCTACGCCACGAACCGTCAGCAGATGCTGAGGTCGCGAGGGGTTCTTCTCGATATACCGTCGCAGGCGCACAATGAAATTGTCGATCGCGCGAGTGTCGGTGTCTTCGCGCAAACCCCAGACGTCTTCGAGAATTGATTTACGCGAGACGACGCGACCGCGGCTGCGAATTAAATAGCGCAGCAGTTCGGCCTCCATTACGGTGAGGTGCGTGGTCGTGCCATCTGTTCGCAGTTCAAGATTGCCAAAATCAATGGTCTTTCCATGAAAGCTGAATGTGCCAAATTCCTGGTTACTGCTGTCATTCCCATTTGGAGCAGGGCTTGAGCTTGAGTTGATGGTCGAACGCTCCGCGCCAATATGCTGCATCCACTCACGGCGCCGTAACAGGCCCTGTAGTCGGGCAAGAAAAATTGGTAGTTCGAACGGCTTGGCGACATAGTCATCAGCGCCCGAAGCAAATCCTCTCAACACGTCTTCCGGACGTGAGCGCGCGGTCAGCATCAGGATTGGAATGAAGTTGCGTTCGGCGCGAAGTTCGCTTGCCACCGTGAAGCCGTCTTTTCCTGGAAGCATAATGTCAAGCACAAGGGCGTCGAACTGCTCGCTTTTTGAGAGAAGCAGGTCGAGTGCGGTTTCTCCATCTCCCGCGATCTGGGCAGAGTGCCCGTCCGCTTGCAGATTGAATTGCAGCCCCGTGGCGAGATGGGCTTCATCTTCAACAATAAGTACCCGGCTCACGAGACTCTCCGCGGCAACTCGAAAATCACAGTTGCACCTTTGCCCTCGCCGGCGCTTTCGGCCATCACGCGGCCACCGTGGCGTTTCGCGATCGTGCGCACGAGAAAAAGACCCAGGCCGGTACCGCGCACATGCGCCATTGCCCTGCCGGGGACGCGATAGAACCGCTTGAAGATGGTCTTCAACTCGGATCGGGGAATACCGACTCCGCGATCCTGCACCCGTAAGACCAGTCGCTTCTCCTCCTGAAGCTCAAGTTGCACAGAGACGTCAACTTTGTTTACTGAATATTTCACCGCATTATCGAGAATATTCGAAACTGCAGTGCGCAGGTCTTCGGGATCGCCGCTAACTTCAGAACCACTTCCGTTCAGTGAAGATTCGTAGCGAATTGCGGTGGGCACCAGTTGATGGCTGGTGCGCGCAGCCTCCACGCAGCTTTCCACCAGCTCCGCAAAATCGACGTTTTCGCGATGTACACTGCGCGCGCCAGTCTTTCCTGCTTTCAGGACCTTTTCCACCGTGCTCATCAGGCGGTCCGTATCATCGAGCATGAGTCGATAAAAACCTCGGCGCTGCGTGTCGTCCATTTGCGCTTGACGGCGTTCGAGAGTTTGCAGGTGAAGGCGGATCGAGGCGATGGGGGTTTTCAACTCGTGCGTAACGGCATTGATGAAACTATCATGCTGCTCATTGCGCCGAATTTCGCGAACCAGGAAACTGGTATTCAGAATGAGCCCAGTGACGATTGCGCCAAAGAACAAAATGCCGAGAAGGACTTTGACGTCCTGCTGCCAGTTCAGGATGATCCAGCCAAAACCGACGGCGACGGAAGCAGCTGCCAGCGCAACACCAAAGGTAAGAAAGAAGGCAATCTTCCCGCGGCGGCTTATGCGCATGAAATGATTCTAGCGCGGGAGTGTACACCCGGCATGTACACAAAAACCGGTGTCTAACCACATAGAAAGCAGACTGCGTTGCGTTCTATAAGTTCGGCGCGCTGACAGCCTGAATAGAAACCAGTTCCGGGCGAGCGTGTGGAATCAGCCCTGGAGGGGGATCCTGCAGGAGGGTTCGCGCTTCCCGCTCGCGCAATTCAGAGAGTCTTACGCGATAGACGTGACGGGCCAGGCCAAGCTTCTTGAGAATCCATATTCCGTACCAGTTCAGATCAAACTCGTACCACTTGAGTCCATGGCGGGCAGAGACTGGATGCGCATGATGATTGTTGTGCCAGCCTTCACCGAAGGTGATCATCGCGATCAGCCAATTATTGGTTGACATGTCGCGTGTGCGGAACCGGCGTGATCCCCAGGTGTGAGTGGCGGAGTTGACCAGCCACGTACAGTGCAGGCCGACGACGGTGCGCAAGAAAAGCCCCCACATCAGGAACGGCAAGCCACCGACTGCGAGTAGAATCACGCCAACCGCGATCACGGAAACGTAGTGATACTTCGTGATCCACACGTGGAATTTGGATTTTGCAAGATCGGGTACATAACGAGAGAGAGTTTTCGTGTCCTGATGAAGGCTCTTGCCCATGAGAATCCATCCCATGTGCGCCCACCACTTGCCGTCAAGTGGCGTGTGCGGGTCGCCTTCTTTGTCGGAAAACTGATGATGAATACGGTGGGTTGCCACCCAGAAAATCGGTCCACCCTCGAGCGCCAGGGTTCCGCAAATGGTCAAGAAATATTCGACCCATTTAGGAGTTTTATATCCGCGATGGGTGAGCAGGCGGTGGTAACCCATGCCGATCCCGAGACTGCCGGAGACCCACCAGAGAAAAGCTGCGACAAACAATGCTTTCCATGTGAAGAAAAAGATTGCGGCGACGGCGCCAATATGAAATGCCGCCATGAATATGGCAGTGATCCAATTGATCTGGTCGTCGTGGCGCGTGCGTTCGAGAGCTGCGATCTCCAAGGCTGGTCTCCGGGACGTTGTTACGAGTACTATCGTTTAACGTAACAGCCCGCTTTAGCCCACGCCTGTAATACTTGTGTAATACGGGAAGATGTGAGTTACGGGAGTAACGAGGTTGAGGACATGAGCTGGTCAGCAAACCTCGCGGTGATTCGCTTCCCAAGCGAATAGGTCAGTTGATCCACCTCTCGCAGCAGCAGACACACCCTCTCAGGCAGCTTGGCTGTTTTACCGGAGAAGCGCGACACGGCTAGAGCGACTGGGGCATTGGCCGAGCTGAGCGCGATAGAGAGGGAACGTTCCCCAACAGTGAATCCGCGAGCCGGATCCAGCGCTCAAACGGTGCTTCCCACAATTCCATCTCGGAGAGCATAGGCTTTGCGTCTTGCGGGACCTGAGAAACAGGCGAATTTTCATACACAGAATTGAGAGTCGATTTCATTGCGTCTCCCTCCGACTTAAACCCTCAGATGGAACCAGAGTCGCACACAGTTGTAAATCGTTGAATAACAATAAGTACGTATTACTCCACTGGAGAGTACGTATTACTTCGGTACTAGATTGGCGAAGGACCGCAGATGCTAACTGCTGGCAAAAAAGGAAAGTATCACGGCCAGAGATGTGGAAGGTATGCAGTTAATGTGGAAAAGAAGGACGAAAAAACAGCTCTGAATTCGCGCTTGACATACGCGATGGCGGGTCTAGCATAGAAGTATCACCTCCGATCCACTTCAGGATCGAATGGGCTGGGAGTTAGGAAAGTCACCACTTCCTGGTTGCTGGCCCATTTAATTTTGGGTTATTGCGACTCCGACTCACACCGACGGATCGAGCGTTGAGGCGCCCTCTAACTCGGCGGCAATCAGGAGATGTTGGTCTGAGCATACGAACGTTGGGACCTCTCTTCCCGTGGTATTCCGCAGTACGAGATATCCAGCCAATTGAACAGCATCAAACGCTCTGAGCGCGTGACGATCAATAAGCATGCACGATATATCCAAGACGAGGTCATTTACGATTTGAATGGCAAACCTGCTCTCCAAGTGACTCCTGAACGTCTCGATTAGCCGTGTCGCAACTGATGCTGGGATATCGCTATTCTTCTCGCGTCGGCGTACTGCGGAACGAAATTCGATCTGAGTGAGTGAAAGTATCGTGAATCGGTTATGGGCGGTTCGAGTGGCAAGCGCCAGCAACCGTTCCGTTCCCGGTTCGCGCACGTACAGTTTCACGAGACAGCTTGTTTCCAAGTAGTAAAGCGCCAACTATTCAGCGCCTTTCGCGAAGAATTGTTGTCGAGAGCGGCTCTCCCGGAATCTCCACCGGATGGAAATCCGAATCAGTACGCCCGCTGTCTCCAATTACCTGCTGAACTTCCGGCAACAAACGGTTAAGACGGATTGTTGTTACGGGAAATTCGGGTGCCCTCGGGTTCGAAACCTTGCCTACCAGCACGAGCCTTTTCTCAATGGCAGAACGCAAGACGCTTTGCCGTTCGACGTCGGTCCGCATCGATGGGAGATATTCTGAGGCCAGAATCTCATCACGAAACTTTTTCAAAGGCACAAAGCTCCATCCGGGCCTCGATTCGGCACGATTCAATGCATGAATCAAGTCGCATTCAGCCGGATGCAAGTAGCTGGGTGACTGCACAGCTCCCGACAGAATACTGGCACCGGCTGCTGATGTTTTCGCAGTTACCGGAATAGTAGACGAAAGATTCCTTCCAGCTTGTTTTGGTTCAAATGAGATTTCAATGCGACCGGATTCGGGCGACCAGTTATCTGCAGACGCGCTTCGTCTTTTCTTTTTGCCTTTAGCGTCGAGCAGAGAAATGCGCAGTCGGTATTGTTCGGGAGTTGAATAGTTGAGATCGCGCAAACTGTCTGTGATCGGAGTACTCAAGCGCTGCGCGAGGCAAGATTCAGCCTGCTCAATCTTAATAGCCATCTCTAATATCCTTCTTAAATTCTTTAATATAAGGCAGGGCGTTGAAATCGACTGATATATAATACATGATAGGAACATCTGTTGTCAAGAAAAATCGTGGCAATCAGGAGATCCGCCATTCCTTTACCACTCTTGCCAGCGATTCAGGTATTTCCACTTCAAGTTCGACCGCCCCATCTTTGTACTCGCGGGAGTAGATTCGCGAACGAGCCTCGAGCGTCGCAAGAGTTTTGCCTTCTTTTTGGGGAATGCGCAAGCGGACGCGGCTCAGGGCATCTTCAGAGAGCACTTGATCGATGCGGTCGAGCAGTGTGGTCAGACCGCTTCCCTTGGCGGCCGAGACATGGATAGTGTGAGTGTCATCGTGCAAACTGTCACGCTGTTTGGCGGGAAGCAGGTCGATTTTGTTCTTCACGTGCAACGCAGGCTTTTGTCCCACTCCGAGTTCAGCCAGCACCCGACCGACTTGAGCGTCTTGTTCTGCGGACAGCGGGCTGCTGGCATCGGACACGTGAAGGATCAGGGCTGCTCGCTGGACCTCTTCGAGGGTCGCTCGAAAAGACGACACCAGTGTATGGGGTAGGTTCCGAATAAACCCGACCGTATCGGAAAGCAGAATCTTTCGTTTTGAAGGGAGCGCGACAGAACGAAGCGTCGGGTCCAGCGTCGCAAACATACGCGAAGATTCCAGCACTTCGGCCTTCGTGAGCGCGTTGAACAAAGTGGATTTGCCTGCGTTCGTGTACCCCACAAGCGCGACCGTTGCGACTGGAACCGATTCGCGACGTTGGCGTTGCTGCGAGCGAATTCGGCGCACATTTTCAAGCTGCTGCTTCACGTGGCGAATTCGCCGAAAAATCTTGCGGCGATCAGTTTCAAGCTGCGTTTCGCCAGGACCTCGGGTGCCGATTCCGCCGCCGAGCTGCGACATTTGCGCACCTCGTCCGGTGAGCCGCGGAAGAAGGTATTCCAGTTGCGCAAGCTCAACCTGCAGCTGGCCTTCGCGAGTGCGGGCGTGAGTAGCGAAAATGTCGAGGATCAGCTGTGTGCGATCGATCACACGGGCGTGCACAACATTTTCGATATTGCGCTGCTGCGAGGCACTGAGATCGTGATCGAATAGAAGTAGGTCGGCAGAAGCTGAGGCGGCGGCGCCGGCAATCTCTTCGAGTTTCCCTCGACCAATCAGAGTCGCAGGATCTGGGCGGTCGCGATGTTGAAGAATTTCTCCTGCAATCTCGGCCCCCGCGCTTACCGCCAAATCTCGCAACTCATCCAGCGACTCTTCAGCGCTGAACTGCGGCTCCGAGACCGGATGCGATTTCGCTGTAGCGCTGTCGCGGGCGGCTTGGGCCGAACCAGTCAGTCGACGTTTGCGAGAGCGGTAGTCCAGACCAACGAGGAACGCACGCTCCTTGCGCATTCCCGGTGGAAGTTCGCGCTTGGAGGAGCGGCCGCTGCGATCCGACAATCTGTTTTCAGCACCGCGAAAGCTCAAACAGACTTATCCCTCAGTGCCGGACGCCGCTGGAGCCTGTTCGGGTTCGCTCGTCGAGTGAGTCGGCATGACGCGCGGCTTTTCCACCAGACCGTGGGCTTTGCCGATGGCAACGGTTGAGATCGCGTGCTTGAAAATAAGTTGCTCCTGATTGTTGGTCTCAAGTACAACCGAATACTTATCGAAAGAGCGGATACGGCCGGTCAACTTCACTCCACTCATCAAGTAAATGGTGATATTGCTGCGCTCTTTACGCGCCGTGTTCAGAAAGGTGTCCTGGATGTTCTGCGTTGCCGGCTTATTTTCCATTTGCCGATCTCCTTTTGATCAGAACCAGCGACCCTACGCGCGGGGAAGGACGCGAACGGGGGAATATCGTACTTTCGTAGCTTAGGGGCAACAGGACGATTTTTCAACTACGAAACAAGAGTTCCCCGCGATGTAGCCACCAAACCCTCGGTTACCGAATCTGAATCCCAATCCCACAAGAAAGAAGGCAAGACATGAAAGCAGTGCAGGTTACCAAGCCAGGGGTAGGTTTCGAAGTGGTTGATCGGCCAATTCCACAACCTGGCCGCGGGCAGGTTCGGATCAGAGTTGATGCGTGCGGCATCTGTCACAGCGACCTGATGGTGAAGGAGGGCTACTGGCCCGGGCTGCAGTATCCGCGAGTACCTGGGCATGAAGTTGCCGGGCGGATTGATGCAGTTGGGGCCGACGTAAGTCAGTGGAGAGTTGGACAACAGGCGGGAATTGGGTGGCATGGCGGACACTGCTTCGTCTGTGATCAGTGCCGCCGTGGAAATTTCATCATGTGCCGGTTTGAGAAGATCACGGGTTTCAGCTTTGATGGTGGTTATGCGGAATTCATGATCGCACCGGCGGAAGCCGTGGCCGCAATTCCAGAGGAACTGGAAGCTGCCGACGCCGCGCCATTATTGTGCGCGGGAATAACGACGTTCAACGCGTTACGGAACAGCGGAGCAACTCCTGGGCAACTGGTAGCGATACAGGGAATCGGCGGGCTTGGACATCTCGGCGTTCAGTACGCGAGGCAGATGGGTTTTCGCACCATTGCCGTTGGGCGCGGAGCGGACAAGGCAGAGCTGGCGCGAAAGCTAGGAGCACACCAATACCTCGATACCGCTGCAGATTCTCCAGCAACGGCTTTGCAGAAATTGGGCGGCGCGGATCTAATTCTGGCGACGGCTCCGGATGCTAAAGCGATTTCGGCATTGGTCGATGGCCTTGGCCCAAATGGAAAGCTCCTCGTCATTGGAGCCAGCCAGGACCCGATGACGATAGCGCCTAACCAGCTCATAACCAGACGACTTGCGATTCGAGGATGGGCATCGGGAACGGCGAAAGATTCAGAAGACACGTTGGAATTCAGCGCTCTAACCGGCGTGCGTCCGATGGTTGAGAAATATCCGCTGGCAAAGGCCGCCGAGGCATATGACCGGATGTTGAGTGGGCAGGCGAGATTCAGGGTTGTGCTGACAATGAATTAGCTTCAACAGCGGATCAAAGCGAAAACATCCCAAGCCGGAGCTGCGGAGCGAACGCAAACCGGCCCAGCTGGCGACTTTTGGCACTTTAGGAAGATACTTCCGCTTGGATTTGATTGGCTAAACCCGTAACTCTTCCTGCATCCACTCCGGCTCGGGCTTGGGTTCGGCGCTTAAATCAAGCACTAGCTTTTCCAGGACGAGGCGTTTGCTCGGAGGATTCGAGCGCAAAGAGAGATCTGCCTTTGCGACCAAGCGAATTGCGCGCGTGAGCTCGCGTTTAGATTTGTAGCGGCGCGCCTGGCGAATGACATCGTCGGCTGCAAATGGAGGAACGCGGAAACCTTGCCACAGCGCAGCCCACAACATGCGCTGGTCGCGGACATTGCGCTCAAGGATGACTAGCATCTGGCGGAAGGTTTTCGCCAGCATGTAAAGATGACCGATCGCCGCCTCGTCGCCATCTCCCGTGGAAAGAACCGCGTCGAGTGTTTCGAGCGCGCGGGTACGGTCGCGGGCTGAGATAGCGTCGGTCAGTTCGTAAAGCGACCGCTGCTTCGCCGCGAGGACCATGGTTTCGACATCACCCAAAGTGATGCGCTTCTTCTCACCGATATAGAGAATGAGTTTTTCGAGTTCGTTCGAGATCATCATCATGTCGCCACCAAGTGAATCGACCAGTTCACGGGAAGCGTCGGCGTCGATCTTTACCTCGCGTGTGCCGCAGTACTCCTGAATCCAGCGCACAGCATCGCTTTCTTCCACTCGTCCAAGCTCTACAATCGCGCAATAGCGGCCCAGGGTCTCACGGATGCGCTCGTAACGTTCTTTGTCCGTGAGGTCGATGCGCCGCACGTCGGCGGGAATGTTGATGTGATCTGCGATGAGAATCAGAACAGCATCTGGATTGGGATCTTTCACATATCGCTCGATGGCGTCGAGCTTGTCTTCATTCGAACCGCGGCCGAACAGAGTTTTTACTCCTCGAATGAAAAACACCTGAAACGGCGCCATCAGCGAAGGGGTTCTCGCTCGGTCCAAGACCTCGGCGAGATCCGTCTCGGCCAAATCAAATTCAAACAAGCTGAATTCGCGCAGATCGGACGGAACGAGATGCTGGAGAATCGCATCGCGGCACTTTTTTCGAAAGAAAGCCTCGTCTCCTACAAAAATGTAAGCCGGACGCAGCTTACGGCCTTTAACCTCAGAGACGAAGCGCTCGGCTTGAGCGAAGGCGCGCATTAGAAACCCTCCAGAATATTCGAAACCAGAGTTCGCGCAAATTCACCAGAAAGGCGCTTGAAGGCCGGAGAATCCTCTTCGAAGAAAGTACTCAATTCTTGCGAGACCTGATACTGCTCGCGAAACACATACGAAGGATTCTGATACAGAACCCTTCCCTGTGCATCCGTGAGTACCACGTTCATGCTGACAATCACCAGGACGGTCGAGGCACGGCCCGTAGTCGTATCGTAAGTAAGTGGCGTGGTGGCTGCTGCAGTAACTGTCCCACGCAGTGTTGCGTCGGCAGAATGTGGATCAGCAATCACGCGATACTTAGTGCGAGTTGAGAATTCTTGCACGACAGCTGCCGTGAGCAACTGCTCGATCTTGTAAGTCTGAGTCTGATTCACAAATGCAGGAACAGCAATCACCCGAAGGTCCGACGGAAGCAAATTCGCACGGCCGGCAGTGTGATAACCGCAGGATGCACTATATAGGACGGCTAGTACAAGCAATGCCGCCCGGGTCACTGGATTTTCCCTCTCGGCCTGGAAGCTGCGATGCTTTCAGCCGCCTCCACGGCAGTGAACGCAGCAACCCGAAGATTGTCCCATGCGGCCCAAATCCAGAAGTTATTGGCCACTGAGCTATCGGGTGTCACCGATACCAGAACGTCATTTTGTCCGGCAGCGTTCACATTGCTCGGGGCCTCTTCGGACGTCCCGATTACTACGACGTGTTCCCCGCTGAGCGCCTTGGAAACTTGCGCAAGATCTATCTCCCGATCAAATTGCAAATTAAGAGATACGGCGTGACCGTGAAATATAGGCGCCTGCAGTATCTGTATCGACGGAAACCGGGCACTTTCGTGCGTGATCTTCTCAAAATGCTTCTTCACCCGATCTCGAACGGAGTACAACGTACCCTGAGAGTTATCCCCATAGCGCGAAACCAAGTTGAAAGCAATCTGAACGTCGAAAACGTTCTTGGGGAGCTGTTGAAAGGAAAGCAGGTTCACAGTCTGTTCGTGAAGTTCATCCATTCCCTTTTGCCCCTGCTCGGAGGCAGGCTGGAAAACCGTCGCGGCGGCGTGCTGAACAACCGCTGCAGAATTCGAGCGCAACAGAAGCAAGGCCAGCACGACTGCAATCGGATGAGCTACGACGACCGGAGCAGGCTGAAGTTCAGGCAAGATTGGCTGCGCGAATTGCCGCTCAATCCACGGTGAGCGAACCGCGGCACGCGGTTCCTCATCGAGAGCGTACGAGAGATCCAGAATCGCACTGCCCGCTCTGAGCACCTGCTGCCAATTCTTCCGCGTGCACTCAGGGTCGGACGCGAAGAATGTGAAGTCGACTTGTTCAAACTGCTCTGAGCGAATGCTCTGGATGAACGTGACTTCGTCCTTCAATGCTTCGAGTTGACCGAGAGATTCGTCGTCATCAAGCAGCTTGATTTCAGAGGATGGAAAGTTCCGTTGCTCCAGTACCTCAGCAACTTCCTTTCCTTTGAGTGACGCCGCACCGACGATCGCAACCCGGTAAGCGCCTGATGCGGAGCTTGGGTGGGCGACGACCGCCGATTTGACATTCGAGTTCATGACGGCTGGGAAACCTGAGTGTAAGTCGGAGGTGGAAGATTACGCTTGCGGCGGAACATCCAATGCAAGCGCCAGAAAATCCCGGACATCATATAGGTCAGGGCAATGAAACAAAGGACCGGGCCGGAAAAATAAATTATGGCGGCGATCAGTAATCCAAAAATCACGATAAGGCGGAAAGGCTGTCGAGCACGCAGATCGATATCTTTGAAGCTGTAAAAACGCCAGGTGCTCACCATGAGATAGGCAGCCACCACAACAACAAGTAGCCAGGTGAGGGCTGACCCCCACCACACCAAGGGATCACCTTTCAGGAAATGTACTACTGCTGCGATCACGCCGGCCCCTGCGGGAATTGGCATGCCGACGAAATATTTCTTCCCCGGACGGCCTGGATTCGATGGTTGCGGGTTGGTTGAAATGTTGAAACGCGCCAAACGGCTGGCCCCAGCAATGAGAAACAGAAAGCTGGCAACCGCGCCAAGGCGAGGCAACAACGTCGCCATGTCAGCGCGTGATATCTCAATCGAAACCTGGTGAAATCCCCAAGCCCATGCAAGCAGAGCGGGAGCGACACCAAAGGTGATAACGTCGGCAAGCGAATCCAGTTCGCGGCCAAAATCGCTGGTCGTGTTCGTCATGCGCGCAATGCGCCCGTCGAGGCCATCAAACAGAACGGCAAATCCAATCGCCTTGGCCGCGTTATCGAAGTGCCCGGCTTCAAGGACTGGACTCTGTGTTGCGCTGGCGATTGCGTACTGCATGGCGCCATGGATCACCTGCAGAATCGCGTAGTACCCGAGCAGGATGTTCGCGGCGGTGAATAGCGAAGGCAGAATGTACATGCCTTTGCGAAACCGGCGGGGTGGCTGGTCTTCTTTGCGGCGCAGCGGGTGCTGTGGGCGATCATCCATCAACTTTTCCTTTGCTGGCGGCTCGCCACTCCGGCAAGTTCGTGCGGCTCGGTCTTTAAGAACGCCAGAATCGTGGACCCTCCTTTTACGTGATCACCGACCCTGACGGAAATTTCGGCGTCAGGACTTAGAAACACATCCGTTCGGGAACCAAACTTGATCAAACCGACGCGCTCACCCAGACCGACGTGATCGCCGATTTTCTTGGTGAAAACGATCCGCCGGGCGAGCAAGCCGGCGATTTGTTTGAAAATGACTCTGTAGCCCTCGCCCTCGACCGTGACCGTATTTTGCTCGTTGCATTCAGCACACGCCCGATCCATCGCGTTCAAGAATTTTCCCTCCTGATATCGAACGGCGCGGATGGTGCCAGATACCGGCGCCCGGTTCACATGGACGTTGAAGACGTTAAGAAAGATGCTGATTCGCTTCCAGAGCTGCCCCTCCAATCTCACATCGGCTACCTCTGTAACTTTGCCATCGGCAGGCGAAACCACCGCCGCAGGATCAGAAGGGATGATTCGTTCGGGATCACGAAAAAACCACATGAAAAACGCGCCTAGCAGGATCGGGATTACGGCCCAAAGCGGAGTGGTGAGCCATCCCACGAGGAACGCAGCACCGAGCATAACTCCGCCGTAGTAGTAGCCATCACGAACCATTAACGGGATTATATTGCAGCAGATACTGTGTGACTCCGACATTCCTGTCCGACCGAAGGGCTCTCTGAACATATTCGACGATGGCGGAATTTCGGCGAGAGTCCCGCGCGGACGAGAATGTCCGCGCCACACAGACCGAGGATATACCTAGCCTGTGCCGTTTGAGACGGCAGAGGAGTTGGAGAAACTTCTATGCTACTTGGCCACGCGAAACATGTTCGCGGTACTGACGCTCAATGACTTCCATCTGGTCTTTGAGGCGTAGTTTTAGCTTTTTCAGCCTGACTTCTTCTAATTTTTCGTCGTCGGTGAGATACCGCTTATGGGTGAGGGATGAGAGGCGTTGCTCATACTGCGAATGCTCCTGGGCCAGCTTGCGAAATTCCTCATGCGTGGCCAGGAGGTGGTCTCTAGAGGCTAGCATCCGGGCAGACCTCCTCAAGTTGAATTGTGGTTAAAAACTAGCACAGGGTCAGAGCTGGATCAATGACGAATTTTCAACAAGAATTCATGCGTTAGTGACCTAAGGTTCATGCTGTTTCCACAAGACCCTGGGTGAAGCCTGAAACTTCAGAAGTTTAGAGCGTAGAGAATGGCGTCTTCAGCGGGATTGGCGTAATAAGATTTACGTCTGCCGTACTCTACGAATCCGAACTTTGAGTAGAGATGGCGGGCAGAGGCGTTTGACTGGCGTGCTTCAAGAAGAATTTTCTCTACCCGGCGGCTGCGGGCCGCAGAAACAAGCTCCGCGAGCAATCGCGACCCAATGCCTCGGCGGCGGTGCTCTTCGGCAACGACGATATTTTCCAGCTCACATTCTGCGGGTCCGAATCGAGCGACAAGAAAACCTCGCAACTCATGTTGATGCTCATACACAAGGAAGGCGCGATCTGGCGCACCTTGGGAGAATACCGCTCTATAACTGTGCTCAGACCAATGAGTAATATGCGGCGCTTCTTTTTCTAACGCGAGAATGGCGGGAATATCTTCGGCATACGCCTGTCGGATCGAGTCGCCTGCGTGCGTATTAGTCTCCGACTTGCGCAACTGCAGGCTGCACGCTCTCAATCCTCACCCGCGAGATCCGGTGGCCGTCCATCTCATCCACAACGAATCGGCGGGTGCCGTAATAGCACGAATCGCCAACCGCTGGTATTTTCTGAAGCTTCGAAAGCATGAATCCGGCCAGCGTTTCAAAACCAGCATCGCGCGGCAAAAGGAGATCGTATTGCGATTCCAGATCGCGAATGCCCGTTGTGCCTTCCAGCACAAGGGTTCTGCTTTCAGCTGACTGCGGTGGAAGGACTGCCACATCGTACTCGTCTTCGATCTCGCCCACCAACTGCTCAAGAATATCCTCGGCCGTAATCAATCCAGTAGTTGAGCCAAACTCGTCCACCACAATGGCCATATGACGCTTTCGCTCTTTGAATTCTTCGAGCAGCTCCGATAATGGCTTAGTTTCAGGCACAACCATGGCATCGTGCATTACCTGGCTAATCTTCATCTCGGTAATGCGCGACGGAACGCCAACGAATGAGCGGGAAGCAAGCCGCATGCCGGCCCAGCGCATCAGGTCTTTGGCATAAAGAATTCCGATGATATGTTCCGGCCCACTCCTCGGGTCATAGACAGGAATGCGTGAGTGCTGCTCTTCGACCACCCGGTCGATCGCTTCGAGGACGGGGAGGTCACCGGGCAAAGAGAAGATGTCCGGGCGCGGAACCATTACTTCGCGAACCGTAATATTTTCCAGATCCAGCGCGTGATGCACCATCTCTTCCTGAGCGGACGTGATCTGCTCCAGCTCCCTGCTCGCACTGACAATCAGCTTGACTTCATCAGGAGAGTGCACCGGGCCCTGGCGCATGCGCCGAAGTCCAAATACCCTGAGCACCCAACTCGCCGAGGCGCCCATTATGAAAATGATGGGGCGGGTCAAGGTGAGGAACACGTCCATGGGGGCCGCAACCGCCAACGCCACTTGCTCGGCACGCTGCAGGGATAGCGATTTGGGCACCAGTTCGCCAAGGATCACGTGCATGAAGGTGATAAGACCAAAGGCAATGGCTATCGCGATACCGTGGGCATAAACCAGCGCGTGCGGGACCCTCTGGAGAAAATGGAGCCCCTCGACAAAATGCGCAACCATGGGCTCGCCAATCCAGCCAAGGGTAAGGCTAACGATGGTGACGCCTAACTGCACGCCGGTAACGACTTCATCCAGATTGCGGTGGAGTCTCTGCAGTATCCGGGCGCTGATGCGGCGGGCCTTGATCAGCTGCTCGATACGGGTCTCGCGAACGCTGACCAGGGCAAACTCGGCAGCGGCGAAGAAGGCATTGGCCGCCACCAGGGACACGATCAGCAGGACCCGGAGCAGCACAAAGGCAATCATTTGAATCCTAATTCTAACATTCCAAAGCTGGTTTCCCCATACCGGGTGGTGTCCTCAACGGCTATAATGTTGGACAGCTCTGGTCCGCGCTTCCTCGTCTCATTTGCCTTCACATCTCCGGTTTTAGCGTGCGCTGATTTCTTAGACCTGAGAATCTTGAAGTTGTTCAGGTTAGAGGTAGGTTGTGCGAGCGTTGGCGAAGGTCGGGGCAATCAGCTCGAGAAGTCACACGGATATTTCTGCTTCCATTTTTCGCCCTCACGGGTCTAATCGAAGAACATTGACAAAGGCGCTCGACCCGGGCCTATCCCGTTCCGATGTCGGGAACAAAATTGAAAACGGCTTCGTACCAATACGCGAGGCCAGCAAAGGTTTGAGGAGGAGTTGTGAACGGTAACGCCAACGGCCGCAAGAAGCGGCGCAATCGCATCATCATCATTTCTTCCATTGCCATGTTCATTCTCCTGTTGATTGGTGCCGCGGTCGCGTTCTCTCATGGCAGCACGAAGATCGATCCTTCGAAGCTGGCGAAGGTAGAAAAGGGTGACTTGGCCAAGAGCGTGGTAGCAACCGGCAAGGTTGAGCCGATCACGAAGGTCGAGGTTAAGTCGAAAGCCAGCGGCATCGTTAAAAAGCTATATGTCGAATACGGCGACCGCGTGAAGAGAGGCCAACTTCTAGCCCAACTCGACAAAGAGGAAATCCAGGCGCAGGTTGAGCAGGCAAAAGCAGGGTTGTTGGCGGCGCAAGCGAACCTGAAGGGCGCGGAGGCCGACTATGAGCGGGCGAAGGTCGATGCTGAGGGGCCGGACGTACCACTCCTGCAGCGGGCATATCAGCGGAACCTCGAGATGCAGAAGAGTGGCGTAGTTTCTCAGTCCGCGCTCGATGATGCGGAAAAAGAATACAAGATGGCGGTCAACAAACAAGGAGTAGCGAGGGCCCAGGTCACTGTTCTTCAGGCAAAGATCGCTCAGTCTCAGGCGCAGGTAGCTCAGGACGAGGCGACCCTGAAGCAGTTGGAAGAACAACTGAGCTATACGGACATTGTTTCGCCTATCGATGGCATTGTGCTTTCGCGCGATGTCGAAGTGGGTGATGCTGTCAGCTCGATTCTGGTATTAGGTTCGAGCGCAACGCTGGTCATGACGATCGGCGATACCAGCAAGGTTTACGTCAAAGGCAAAGTTGATGAGAGCGACATTGGCCGCGTATATCTTAGCCAGCCGGCGCGGATCAAAGTAGAGTCGTTCAAAGACAAAACATTCAACGGCGTTGTCACAAAAATTTCACCGATGGGAGTGGAGAAAGACAACGTGACAACCTTCGAAGTCCGTGTCTCGATCGACAATGCAACCGGCGAATTGAAGGCCGAGATGACCGCCAATGCAGAAATCATTCTGGACGAACACAAGAACGTATTGCAGATTCCAGAAGGCGCAATCATCTACGACAAAGATCGCAAAGCTTCTGTCCAGGTGCCCGATCCGAAAGGCAAAGACGGACAGAGCAAAGTTGCGATCAATATCGGAATTTCTAACGGCGCCAAGACGGAGGTCCTCAGCGGACTGAAGGAAGGCGACCAAGTGATATTGCAGTAAGGATTCATGCGGTCCCGGTTTGGTGCCTCCAACCGGGAGCCATTGGGCACGGGACCTGGTTCTGTGCCCGTTTTTCTATACATCGATTCGTAATGGCGGCGACCTGCTCGATACATGAAGATACTGGAGGATAGTATGAGAATTTTCAGTTTCCGACGCGCTGTTCTCATTGCGATTGCGGCTTCGACGTTGTGCGTTTCCTCTGCCTGGGCTGCGGTGCATGGTGAGTTCGATCGCACCCTGCAGGTCAGCGGAACCGTGAATCTGCAAGTCGAAACGGGCTCAGGGTCAATCGAAGTTCATCGAGGCGGCTCAGGACAAGTGCACGTGGTGGGCCGGATTCAGGCGAGCGAATGGTGGGGCGGTGGAGACGCCGCTGCACGAGTAAAGAAGATCGAAAGCAACCCTCCAATTCAGCAGAGCGGAAACGACATTCGCATCGGACACATCGATGATCCGGAGCTCAAGCACAACATTTCGATCAGTTATGAACTCACGGTGCCGGAAAGCACGCAACTCCACGCTTCGTCAGGGTCGGGGAATGAAGCCATCGCCGACATTGCCGGTCCGGTCGACGCCAACTCTGGTTCCGGCGGTATAAGAATTTCCAACATCGGGTCGGGAGTGCGAGCACGCACTGGATCGGGAGACCTTGACATTGAAAGCGCGAATGGCAATGTCTACGCCCGTACGGGCAGTGGCTCTATTCATGCAAGGGGCATCGCAGGAGGATTTGACGGAGAAACCGGCAGTGGCCATTTGACACTCGAGCAAAGCTCTCCTGGGTCCGTGCGCGCCTCGACCGGCTCCGGCGGGCTGGAGCTACGGAATGTGAAAGGCTCGCTGCAGGCGCAGGCAGGTAGCGGGGACATTCGAATTGAAGGCGAAGCCACTGGAGGCTGGGTCGTCCACACGGGCTCGGGTAGCGTGAACTTGAGACTTCCTCAGAATGCATCTTTTGATCTGAGCGCCCATACCGGCTCCGGATCGATTGACTTGTCACATCCCGTGACGGTCCAGGGCTCGATCGGGCGGCATGATGTTAAAGGCAAGGTTGGCGCCGGAGGCGTGCCGGTCGAAGTTCAAACCGGCTCGGGAAGCATACGGATCGAATAGGCTCTAGGTCAGTCGGCGCCTCTGCCCGATGATTCCGGCAATCCACCGTGAACTTTCGCGCCAGAAGCGGTCGAATGAGACGCATGAGTCGAAGACCTGGAGCCGGAACGCCAGCGCCCTGGTTCGTTCAATGACTTCTGTACCTTGACGGGCGTTTAGTGAGGCTTTAAGTTCAAGTCAGCCTCTATTGCGACTCGATGAAAGGCTGACTTGATGCACCGTCCTGTTATTACGCTCACCACCGACTTCGGACTGAATGACCACTTTGTGGGCACCATGAAAGGCGTGATTCTCAACATCGCGCCGAATGCCGAGATTGTGGACATCTGCCATTCGGTACAGCCTTTCGACATCCTGGATGCGGCGCTGACGCTCGCGGAAAGTTACAAATATTTTCCGGTTCGGACTGTGCATCTCGTTGTCGTCGATCCCGGAGTCGGCAGCGCACGGCGGCCAATCATCGCAAGTTCGGACCAGCACAATTTCGTGGCGCCCGACAACGGCGTGCTTTCCCTCATGTATGCCCGCGAGGAGCGGCTTCACGTGCGGCATGTGGCGAGTGAGCACTACTTTCTGACGCCAATCAGCAATACTTTCCACGGACGGGACATCTTTGCTCCGGTCGCGGCCTATCTGGCCAAAGGCGTGGATCACGAGAAGTTCGGCCCCGAGGTCAACGATTATGTCCGGTTCAACACGCCTAAACCCAAAGCGGCCGATGCGAAGACGATAAAAGGAGTGGTGCTGAAAGTGGACCGCTTTGGAAATCTGATCACGAATTTCACGCCGAACGATGTGCCGGCACTTTTTGCCCCACAAGCAGCGGGATTCAAGATCACGGTGGGTAAGAAAGAAGTCACGGCTATGAAAACCAGCTATTCGGCGGGCGCACCCGGCGAGGTATTCGGGATCCTGGGAAGCATGGGGTATCTGGAAATCGCGGCAAATCGGGGAGCTGCGAACCAGCTTACGGGCGCTGCCAAGGGAACGGAAGTGAGTATTTCGCTTGGAGGAGCGCTGGCGGCAAACGGGGGAAGCTGAGTGTGCCGCTCTTTAACTATTTAGCATACAAATTAGTTGATCTTCTTTGGGTGTGCATAATGCTCCATCTCTGAGGTCCACTTGAGAAATCGCCACAGATGCGAGCGCTCGCGCCATAGAAACTCCCAGAACTCCAGAAATCCAATTTGCTGCACTTTGATGCCGCAGTAGGTCTCAATCCGCCAAAGAAGGTAAGGGCTGCGCCAGGGAGCGAACCGATGCCCCCGCGTGGAGTTCCACATGAACCGGAACATGTTGCGCATGAAGGTCAGCTCCTAGCTACTAGCCTCTAGCTCTAAGCTTACACAAATATTCTCAAATCAAGTCAGAAGTATTTCCCTCAAATTCTCAGGACCTGCAAGATGCCACAAACAAATCAAACGCCATTCATGCGGCTAAGGGCTAAAAGCTAAGAGCTGCTTTTCAAAGGTCGTACTTCTTCATCAAATGCCGGAAGGAGCGGTAGGAGATTTTAAGCACATCGGCAGCGCGCGCCTGGACGCCGTTTGATTGTGCCAGGGCCGATTTCAGCAGTGAGCGCTCGATTTCGGCGACATACTTTTCCATATCCATGCCTTCGGGCAGAACACCGCCAGCATTTACAGTGAGGCCATCGACTCCGGCCCCAGCGGCCGCAGCACGGGCGCGGGGGCGCTCAGCGGGCAGCTCGACGTGCAGTTCCTCTGCAGTTTCCAAGGCGACAGCGCGCTCAATCGCATTCTCTAACTGGCGGACATTTCCCGGCCAATCGTAGCTCGCAAGTGCGGATAGCGAGCCGGAACTCACACGCGCAATACTCTTCCCTGCTGCCGGAGCGTACTTGCGAAGAAAGTGGTTCACCAGCAACGGTACATCTTCCCGGCGATCACGCAGCGGAGGCACAGTGATCGGAATTACGTTCAGGCGATAGTAGAGATCTTCACGGAATGTATTTTCTGCAACTTGCTTTTCCAGGTCGCGATTGGTAGCAGCGATGACCCTCACATCGATCGCAATTTCATCAGTTCCTCCCACTGGGCGGATGCATCGCTCCTGTAGCACGCGCAGGAGTTTCACCTGCATCGTGAGAGTCATTTCACCGATTTCATCGAGGAAGATTGTCCCGCCATCGGCCACCTCGAAGAGGCCACGCTTGTTCTGGTTCGCTCCTGTGAACGCGCCTTTGACATAGCCGAACAATTCGCTTTCAAGCAAAGTTTCGGGGAATGCTCCGCAATTGATTGAAACAAATGGCTCTGTAGCTCGCGGAGAGCAGGTATGGACGGCCCGCGCGACGAGTTCTTTTCCTGTACCGCTTTCACCGTAGATGAATACCGTGCTCTGCGTTGATGCCACTGTGCGGATCGTCTGCTTAAGCTTTTCCATCGCGGGGCTGGCGCCGATAATGTTGTCCAGCGAATTTCTTGTTGCGGCGTCGCGCTTCAGAGCGAAATTCTGGCGGCTCAGTGCCACCCGCTCCAGGGCCTTGCGAATGCCGAGCTTGATTTCATCAACCAGTCCTGGAGACTTTCGTATGTAATCAGAGGCGCCACCGGCCTTTACTGCTTCTACGGCTGCTTCATAGTCATCAACGGCAGTAATCAGAATCACCGCAGAATCAGGTGAAAGTTTGTGAGCGTGCTTCAGGACTTCTATGCCGTTGATATTCGGCATGCGAATATCGGTCACGATAACGTCATAGAGCGCCGACTCGATCTTGCGCTTCGCCGCTTCTCCCGAGGTGACGGTTTCGACCTTGTAACCCTCGCGGCGCAGGGTGATATCGAGCATTTCGCAAATGGAGCGCTCGTCGTCGCAGATGAGGATATTAGGCATGCGCCCCCTCGGCCCGCGTGTTTGTCGGAATTGAATCTGAAATCCGCGTGCCTTCGAACACGTGGAAGGACACTCCTTCCGCCGCTGCTTTGTGCATCCGCAATACGAATGTACAGCCTTCGCCCAGTTTCGACCGTGCCCACACCTTACCTTCGTGCGCTTGTACAATCTGATAAACGATCGCAAGACCTAGACCGGTCCCGCCTTCGAACTGTGACTGAAAAGGCTCAAAAATCTTCTCGATCATTTGCGAGCTCATACCTGGACCAGTATCAGCGAAACTCAACTGCCAATCTTCACCGTAGCCTTCAACTGTTATCGTCAATGTGCCGCCCTGCTTCATCGCGCGCACGGCGTTCTCGCAGAAATTCCAGAAAACCTGTTTCATGCGGTCGCCGTCGGCCAGAACAAAGGCCTTGTCAGTGGAATATTTTCTCTCCACCACAATACCGGCCTTCTGCGCTTCGAGCCGATGCTCGAGCAGGGTGAGTGTGTCTTCCAGCAAGGGCAGCAGATCAACGTGAGAAAAGCGATACTGTTTGGCGCGCGAATAGCTCAGGAAATCCGTAATAATGCCATTCAGCCGCTCCGACTCCCGCGTCACGATCTGCAGCAAGTGCCGGTGCTCTTCATTTAGACCAGGCATTCCCGCCAGAAGATTGGCTGATCCTGCGATGGACGTAAGCGGGTTGCGAATCTCGTGCGCAATCGCGGCCGAAAGGCGGCCGACCGCGGCGAGCCGGTCCTGCATTCGGACTTCGCGCTCCAGCCGGCGAATTCGGGTGAGATCGTCAAGCGTGTACACGAAACCGACAGGGCCACGGCCAGGAACTTTGAGCTCCGACACGATGACCCGAAATGTCTTGCGAAAGTTCTGCGGGGCCACGAAGCGCACCTCGCGGTGCGAGTCTTCGGCGCTCGGGTGAGGAAGCGGGTCCTGAAAGAGCGGCGAAATTGGCTGGCCAAGCAACTCAATTTCCGGACGCTGCAGGAGTTTTTCGGCGGCTGGATTCACCAACGTAATCCGTCCGTCCAGGCCAGTCGTTATCAGTCCATCGCTTGCTGAATGGATGATGTTCTCATGCAAAGCTTGCAGGCTTTCGAGGGCTCCACGGATGTGGGCCAAGCGCTTATCACTTTGGCGCAGCTTGTCGGACAGCAGCCCGGCCAAATATGCAACGGTGCAGTATCCGAAGAGATTGACAAAGATAATTGCCTGCAGCGTGCGTATGCCAGGGTGGCTTGCGGAAAAGGAGGGGATCACCTCGAAAAATGACAGCTCCAGCACCGCTCCATACAGAATGAAAGCCAAAGCTGCAGCGAGGTAGGCCCAAATGCGAGGCAGAAGAATGCTGGCAACGATAATGACCAGCGGATATAAAAAGTTTAGTGAGCTGTCGACGCCACCAGTAACGTAGACGAGCAGGCTGACTAACAGTAGATCAGAAACAACTTGCAGCACCGCTTGAGGCTTGATCTCCTCCCAGAAGTGCAATAGCACGAGATAGAAGGCTGAGATCGTGTATGCCAGAAGAATGGTATCGGCGAACAGCCGAAGGGGGAACGGGATGGGCGTGAACTGGGCAATGGCGACTTCAATGCCCAGAAGGATCGTGAGAACCAGAATTCGGACCTTCACCAGCCATGTAAGCCAGACCCGGTTCTCGAAAGCTGATTTCATAGTAGCGGTTGTTATTTTTCGAGCTGCGGGGGCGAGGAGCCTGATCGGCTCCTCGCCCAGCGAACTATTAGCCAGCGAGCTTGGCGATCATCGAGAACAGTGGCATGTAGAGCGAAATAACAATTCCACCAACGCACACGCCGAGGACGCCGATGATGATCGGTTCGAGCATGGCCAACATGTCTTTGGTGGCAGCATCTACTTCGTCTTCATAGAAATCGGCGATCTTTTGAAGCATCGAGTCCATGGCTCCGGTCGCTTCGCCGACGCCGATCATCTGCGTCACCATGTTCGGGAAGACGCCTGATTCACGCAAAGGATCGACAATTGTCCGTCCTTCTTCAATCGCCTTCCGGACCTTCATGAGGCCTTCTTCAAGCACAGCGTTACCCGATGTGCGCGCAGTGATGCTGAGCCCTTCGAGGATGGGAACGCCTGAGGTAATCAGCGTGCCCAGAGTCCGGGTAAAGCGGGCGACAGCAATCTTTCGCAACAAGATGCCGACAACCGGCATCTTCAGCATCATGTAGTCGAGCCAGTAGCGCCCGCGCGGGTCCTTGCGGACCTGCTTGATGCCGAAGAAAACACCAACCAGTCCTAGAATAAAGAACCACCAGAACTGCGAGACAAATGCGCTCAGGCCCATCACGATTCTGGTGGGCAAAGGCAGAGCGACACCCAGCCCGGCAAAGAGGTTGGCGAAAATTGGCACCACATACTTGAGCAGTGCGGCCACGATGATGGTGGCAAGCGAAATGACTGAGACCGGGTAAATCAATGCCGATTTGACCGCAGACTTCAGTTTGACGGCCTTTTCCACGTAAGTGGCCAGGCGCTGCAAAATGATGTCGAGAATACCGCCAGTCTCGCCTGCCTCGATCATGTTGGTGGTCAGGTCGTCGAAAATCTTGGGATGCTGGCGCATTGCATTGGCCAGCGTGGCGCCGCCTTCCACCGTGCTCCGCACGGAATTGAGCGCCTTTTGGAATGTATCGTTCTCCTGGTTCGCGCCCAGAATTTCGAGACACTGCACCAGCGGGAGTCCGGCGTCGATCATGACGGAGAACTGTCGGAAGAAGATGGCAACGTCTTTGACTTTCACCTTGCCCGACCCGAAAGTCGGAAGGGCAAACTCCTTGCCCTTTTCCCGGATGGTGGGCGCAGTAATCTGTTCGCGCCGCAATTGCACTGCGAGGACCTGCTTATTGACAGCTACTCGTTCGCCGGTGACCTTCTCTCCTGCGGAATTCTTCCCTGTAAATGTAAAGACTGGCATTGTTCCCTCTCTATTCTGAGACCGCTAATTCGAACTCTTCTCTCCGCTCCTGCCGATCAGTGCTTCCCTGTTGCGGTTGCCTTGGCGGGCGCGCCTTGACGGCCCGCCAGGCTCGCTCCGCGATTGATCATTTCCTGCAACTCATCCGGATTGCTGGAGCGGGCCAGGGCGACCTCCAGCGTTATCTGCTTTTGCAGGTACAACGTGGCCAGAGCCTGATTGAAAGTCTGCATACCGAATTTTTCCTGGCCGGACTGCATGGCGGAATAAATCTGGTGAATCTTGTCTTCGCGTATCAGGTTGCGGATGGCAGCGTTAGGAACAAGAATCTCCATCGCCATAGCGCGGCCTTTACCGTCGACTTTGGGCAGCAAGCTTTGGCACATGATGCCCTCTAGCACCAGGGACAACTGCGCGCGAATTTGCGGCTGCTGGTGTGCCGGAAAAACGTCGATGATACGGTTGATGGTCGAAGAGGCGGAGTTCGTGTGTAGCGTTCCGAACGTCAAGTGACCGGTCTCAGCAATACGCAGTGCGGACTCAATGGTTTCGAGGTCTCGCATTTCGCCGATCAGCACCACGTCGGGATCTTCACGAAGGGCGGCGCGAAGGGCGTCGCCGAAACTTTTGGTGTCCGCGTGCAGTTCTCGCTGGTTCACCACGCAGTTCTTGTTCATGTGAACAAATTCAATTGGGTCCTCAATCGTGAGGATGTGGTCGTGACGCTCAGAGTTGATCTTGTCGATCATGGCCGCCAGCGTCGTCGATTTACCGGAACCAGTCGGGCCCGTGACGAGAACAAGTCCGCGCGGCTTTTCGCAGAGTTTTGCTACAACCGCAGGCAGGCCGAGCTGACTGAAGTTTTTGATCTCGAACGGAATGACGCGGAAGACGGCCGATGTTGCCCCACGCTGATTGAACACGTTGGCACGAAAGCGAGCCAAGCCCTTCAAGCCAAACGAAAAGTCGAGTTCCAGATGCTCTTCAAAGCGGTGTTTCTGTGAATCCGTCATCACGCTGTAAGCAAGCTGCTTTGTTTCAGCTGGCGTCAGCTGCGGCAAGTCAAGCGGCACCAAATGCCCGTGTACGCGGATTTGCGGCGGCGAATTGGTAGTGATGTGCAAATCACTGCCGTTCATTTCCAGCATTCGTTTCAGCAGATCACTTAATGAGAGCGACATTCTGTTTAGGCTTCCCTTTCCCTGTTTCGATCCCTCGTAGTCATTGGTTGTTGGTCCTTGGTCGTTAGCAAACCAGTCTCGAATTCGATTTGGTTAACGACCAACAGCCAACGACCAACGACAGCTTTAATGAATCGTTTCGCGTGCCACTTCCTCGAGCGTCGTAATTCCCGCCGCCACTTTGATCAAGCCGCTACGGCGGAGGGTGATCATTCCTCGCTCGATGGCTTTCTTCTTCAGCTCCACTGCAGAAGCGCCGACAAGCACAAGTTCCTTAATTTCGTCGTCCACTTCCATCACTTCATAAAGACCGGCCCGGCCTTTGTAGCCAGTGTTATTGCAGGTTCCGCATCCCTTCCCTTTCGTGATCTTCACCGTCTTCGCCTCTTCCGGCGTGAAGCCTTCCTCGATGAGCGTCGGCACCGGCACTTCCACGGTCTCCGCACAGTCCTTGCAAATTCGACGGACAAGACGCTGCGCGCAAATCAGGTGTACCGACGTTGCGACCAGGAACGGCTCAATGCCCATGTTCATGAGTCGCGTAATGGTTTCAGGAGCGCCGTTGGTGTGGAGCGTTGAAAGAACGAGGTGGCCTGTAAGTGCTGCCTTGATTGCGATTTCCGCCGTTTCAAAGTCTCGGATTTCGCCGACCAGAATGATATTCGGGTCTTGTCGCAAGAACGCGCGCAAAGCTGCGGCGAAATTCAACCCGATCTGTTCTTTCATCTGAACTTGGTTAACGCCGCCCAGCTGAAATTCCACCGGATCTTCGGCGGTCATGATGTTCGTATCAGGCTGGTTCAGTCGCGCAATCGACGAATAAAGCGTGTTGGTCTTTCCTGATCCAGTTGGCCCGGTAACCAGTACCATGCCGTAGGGCTTCAGAATTGCTTTCTCAAACTTCACCAGCGACTCGGGCTCAAAGCCGAGCTTGGTCATATCAAGCCGCAGATTTTCTTTATCGAGCAGCCGGAGCACGATCTTTTCGCCCCACAATGTGGGCAACGTGCTAACGCGGAAGTCGAGCTGCTTTTTCTTGCCGCCGATCTGCATCTTCAGCATGATGCGGCCGTCTTGCGGCAGCCGCTTCTCGCTGATGTCGAGCTTCGACATGATCTTGAGACGCGAAGTGATCGCGTCTTTCAATTTCAGAGGCGGCGACATGATTGACTGCAACACGCCATCAATACGGAAGCGCACGCGGAACTCTTTTTCGTACGGCTCCATGTGGATGTCGCTGGCGCCGCGCTTCACAGCGTCGGTGAGGACAAGGTTCACGAGCTTAACGATGGGAGCTTCGTCGGCGGCTTTTTCGAGGTCTGCGAGGCCGAGCTCCTCCGCATCGGCCTGCAATTCAACATCGGCCTCTTCCATTTCGGTGATCGACTGCATCACCGTATCGAGATCTTCGGTCTTATCGGTGCCGTAGGCCTTTTCAATTCCCTCGAGGATCGCGCTCTCTGAAGCTACGACCGGTTCAATGTTGAAGCCGGTCATGAACTTGATATCGTCCATGGCGAACACGTTCGTGGGATCGACCATGGCAATGGTGAGAGACGCGCCCACGCGGCTCAGCGGAAGAATCTGGTAACGTTTGGCGGTCTCGTAAGGAATCAGCTTGACGACGGAAGCATCGATTTCAAAGTAAGAAAGATTTATGGCAGGAACGCCGTACTGGCGCGAAAGGAAATTGGTGACATCCTCATCACTGAGGAAATTCAGTTTTACCAGGGCGCTGCCCAGGCGACAGTTCTGTTCCTTCTGAACCTTGATCGCCTGTTGTAGTTGCTCTGGGGTGATGATCTTCTCTTTGACGAGAAGGTCGCCCAGTCTTTGAGACATACCCCAATCTCCGTTCGGCAAAACAGGATCCGGGAAACGCGAACCCGGCGCAGAAGCGTGCCCGTTTAGGGGAGTGGCAGGCACAAGTTCCGGTGACACAAATTGTCACCTTGATTGGGTAACCGTGAAAGTAACCGAAGTACTTGTCCTCGCACTTACGGTTGCTCAAACTCGTTGATTCGCCGGGTGTGGCTATGGGCAGGGCTTGCAGAGGTTTGTGGGCGGAGGTCCACGCACCTTGGACAGTTCAACCTGTCCCTGCCTAGACTGGAAGGTAATGGCCCCTGGTTCCGCCGAAGAAAAAATCGCCGCAATCTACTCGACGCTCCTACGAGCATGGGGACGCCAGCACTGGTGGCCTGCGCAGACCCGCTTCGAAGTAATCGTAGGAGCGTACCTGACGCAAAACACAAGTTGGACAAATGTCGAGGTTGCACTAAGAAGATTGCGCAAGGCTCATGTTTTGAGCGTGGATGGAATCCGCAAAATTTCCCTCAAGAAGCTTGAGCAGCTGATTCGATCATCCGGATACTTTCGTCAAAAGGCGCGAAAGCTGAAGACGTTCGTGCGATTTCTGGATCAGCATTACGCGGGATCGCTGAACAAAATGTTCGCGCAACCGACAACGAAGTTGCGGGAAGAACTGTTGGCGTTAAATGGAGTCGGCCCCGAGACGGCTGATTCAATCCTGTTGTATGCCGGGCAGCATCCGGTGTTCGTTGTAGACGCATACACAAAACGGCTAGCCGCTCGACACGGCATCTTGGCTGAGACGGCAAAGTATGAAGAGTTTCGAAGCCTGTTTGAGAGAGCATTAGGCGACATGAATTCATTCGATCCCCCGGTCGTGAAAACCCACAGCTACACGGATATCGCTGACGACACCAGCCCTGCCGATTCAATGAAACGTGTCGGCGCGGGCGTCTATGCCCGCCCAGGAACATTCATCGGCATTGCCTCCCATCAACCTTCCCGAATGAGCCTCGCAAAACGCACGCCGTTGGCCCAGGTGTACAACGAAATGCACGGACTCATCGTAAGCGCGGGCAAACAATATTGCGTGAAAGCTAAAGGCAGGTGCGAAGAGTGCCCGCTGCGCCACTTGCTGGAACCAATTACCGTCTAAACTTTGGTCCGGTGTGAAACGCCCGCCCCTACACAACTCGCGCTCGCCACGGCGCTCTGAGCAAATCGCTGTCCTTACGCCCTGCGCACAGCTATTCAATTCGCTTGAGACGGCGTGATTGCATTCCTCAACAAATCGTGTTCTTCTAACTCGCGTTTGCCGATACCTCGAATGACTGAACAGAAGCCCGCCCCGAGTCCTACCGCACAATCAACGCGGCATTGGCACGCCGTCACTGCAGGCTTCTTTGGCTGGATGCTCGATGCGTTTGATTTCTTCGTCGTCGTATTCCTGGTTGATACGCTCGCCAAAGAGTTTGGCGTGACTAAGTCGGAGCTCGTTTTCACGATCACAGCCACGCTCGCGATGCGGCCGGTGGGCGCGGTCATCTTCGGATTATTGGCAGACCGCTACGGCCGCAGGCGGCCACTCATGGCAAACGTCATCTTTTTTTCGTTGATCGAGCTACTCTGCGGCTTCGCGCCGAACTACACGACGTTTCTTATTTTGCGTGCACTATACGGCATCGGAATGGGCGGCGAGTGGGGTGTGGGCGCGTCCCTCACCATGGAGGCAGCGCCTACAAAATGGCGCGGAATTCTTTCTGGAGTTCTACAGAGTGGATATCCCATTGGATATCTGCTAGCGGCGCTGGCAGCGCGTTTCATAGAGCCGGCCTTCGGCTGGCGCGCCATGTTTTGGGTCGGAGGAGCACCGGCGCTGCTCGCTTTGTACATTCGGTCGAAAGTGCCCGAATCAGAACCGTGGAAGCGACACCGGGCTCCAACAACTGGAGCGATCCTCGCCGTCGTAAGGCAGCATTGGAAACTGGCGATCTACCTCGTTCTAATGATGACGCTCATGATGTTTCTCTCACACGGCACGCAGGACCTCTATCCGGACTTCCTGAAATCCACACGAGGAGCGAGTTCGCATACTGTCTCGTACATTGCGATTCTTTACAACATAGGAGCCGTGGCCGGAACTTTGATCTTCGGGCATTTGTCGGAGAGTCTTGGCCGGCGGCGAAGCATGATCGCCGCGCTGGTGCTGACCCTGGCAATGATTCCTGGATGGGCATACGCGAGCTCAATCCTGATCCTCACAATTGCTGCATTCATTTTGCAAGCGGGAGTACAGGGGGCATGGGGAGTAATCCCTGCGCACCTAAATGAGCTTTCACCGGATCAGACGCGCGGTCTCTTGCCGGGTCTGGCATACCAGATGGGAATTTTGCTCGCCGCACCGGTCAATTCGATCGAATACAAATTGCAGGCTGTATTCGGGTACTCAGGGGCCTTGGCAGGATTTGAAACCGTCAACATCGGACTGCTGATTATCGTGCTCGCGATTGGAAAAGAACGGAAAGGAAGATTGTTTATTGCCAATTCCTGAGCAAGTTCCCGTGATGTTTGCTTCGTGTCCTTTGTGGCAAGAATCATCAAGCACGAAGGAAAATATGTCCGCATTTACGCGAAGAAGTGTTCCGGTGGCGGAGCGGGAATCTTCTCTGGGAGTCTGTCCGTAACCTCTGCCAGCGCCGCCAGCTTCTGCGCAAACTCCGGCTTTAGCGATCCGGGTTGATATCGCCAGTGGTAATTGCCAGTGTGCGTACTCGGCGTGTTCAGACGGGCCTCGCTGCCAAGCCCGAGAATATCCTGAAGTGGAACAACAGAAAAATCAGCGGGCGAACTTTGAGCAAGGCGAATTAGTCCCCAGTTTGGCCCGTCTTCACACGGGCCAACCAAAGCGAGCACCGCTTCGCGCTCCTTGCCGGTTAAATTGCACCACCACCCAACACACGTATCGTTATCGTGCGTACCGGTGTAGATGACGCGGTTCGAAGGCAACCGATGTGGCAAATATGCATGTGCGCCCGGATCCCCAAAGGCGAATTGCAGTACCGCCATTCCCGGAATGCTGTGCCGGTCGCGCAATGCTAGAACGTCGGGTGTGATCATGCCAAGGTCTTCGGCGAAGAATGGAAGGCCGCCAAATTCTTCTTTCAATCTGTTGAATAGCTCGTCACCCGGCCCATTGACCCACCGGCCTTTTATCGCGGTCGGCTCGTCGGCAGGAATTTCCCAGAATTGGGCAAAGCCACGGAAGTGATCGAGGCGAATGAAATCGCAAGTTTGCGTCGCCCAGCGAAGTCTCTGCACCCACCAGCGATATCCGTTTGCGCGAATCGCGTTCCAATCGTAAAGCGGATTTCCCCAACGCTGCCCGGTCGAACTGAAATAATCAGGCGGAACACCCGAAACGACCTCGGGCTGAAGATCGGAGTCCTTGATACGAAACAGGTGACGATGGGCCCAGACGTCGGCGCTATCGTAGTCGACGAAGATCGCCACGTCACCCACTACGCGAATAGATTTCTGAGCACAGTAGTGACGAAGGGCGTGCCACTGCTCCCAGAAAAAGAACTGCAGTATGCGACGGAGAGAAAGATCAAATTCGAGCTCGCGCCGGGCGGCTTCAATGGCAGATTGTTCGTGACGGGCCAATGCCGCCGGCCACCGGCTCCAATTTCCACCATGGCGCTGGCGCAGCGCGTCGAACAGTACGTAGTCTTCGAGCCACCACGAGTTTTCGGCACAAAAGCGATCAAAACGCTCTCGCGCATGGCCAGTGGCACGTTTGAAAAAGTTCGCTGCTGCCTGCCAGAGTAGCGGATATTTCTCGCGATTTACGTACTCATAATCAATTGGACCGACCCTATTGCATTGCTTTGAGGCGGCCGAAGCCTCAAGCCATCCTTTTTCAGCAAGCCGCTCGATGCTGATCAGCAGCGGGTTTCCCGCAAACGCCGAAGTCGAGGAATATGGCGAGTTGCCGTTTGCCGGAGGATTCAGTGGCAACACTTGCCAGAGCCCCTGGCGGCCTTCGGCAAGAAAATCGAGAAATTCGTAAGCTACAGGGCCGAGGTCGCCAATCCCTCCACGCGACGGCAGAGAGATGGGATGAAGAAGGATTCCAGTCGAGCGCGGGAAAGTCATTGGTGGCAATGGCAGGTGATTCGTGTTTAAGTGGCTGGTCTCAGTGGTTAACGCGTTGTGGTCATATCCAGTCAGCCCAGATGGTTACGCTTACATCCGAATCACCGACCACTCGCCACCAACCACTGATCGCTTGCTCTTACTCGCTCTCCTCGGTCCTGGACCGGGTCAGATTTGCCATTTCCTTCTCGTTTACCTTGATCTTCCCGGACTTGTTCATCGAATCGCGAAGGTCGCTGAGAAACATGCCAAAGACTTCCGTTTGCTTCTGCTGCAGCAGGCTCTCGCGTATCTGGTCCTTCTTGGCGGCGAAATCCTGCTCACTCGGCGCCTGACGTTCCAGCACCTTGAGCACAGCGCCTGCGTTGCCGTTGTTTATGGGACCGCTGATATCACCGGGGCGCAAGGTGAACGCAACCGAGGCCGCTCCGCCCATTGATCCAATTTCCGGGACCTGGCCATCAGGAGCTACGAGGTCGCTGGTTTTCAATTGAGCTCCGAGTTCTTTTGCGGCTTTCTTAAGGTCGTGATCGGCCTTGGCGCGGTCGGCCAGCTCCTGTGTCTTTTGCGACAAGAGCTGATAGGCACGTTCGTTCTTGAATTCTGTCTCAACCCGGCTCCGCGCTTCCTCGAACGTCGGCGTAGCAGGGGGCTTGATCGCAGTGACCTGATAAACCGCATATCCCTGGTGCAGCTGCGCCTGGTCAGGAGGCGCGTTCTGGTTCTGACTGAACACCGCGGTCATGAACCCGGGATCACTGCCGATACCTGGCAAAAGCGCGTTCCGATCCACGAAATCTGTGGTGATAACTTGCAGCCCTTTGGCGGCGGCTGCCTTTTCAAAGCTCGTGCCACGCGCGTCCGCCAAAAGCTGATCCGCCGCGCGCTGGGCAGCTTGCCCGGCCTTTTGCTGTTTGATAAGTGGCTCGATCTGCGACTTCACCTCATCCAGTGATTTGACGCTGGCCTCGTGCTTGTCATCAACATGAATGATGTGAAAGCCATAGCTGCTCTTCACCAGATCGCTGGTTGCACCCTTGGATAGCGAGAAAGCTGCTTTCTCGAATTCAGGGACAAGACCGGAGTTGTGGCTGATCCATCCGAGCGAACCGCCATTTTTCGCGCTGCCGGGATCTTCGGAATACTTCTTCGCAAGCTCAGCGAAGTTTCCACCCGCTTTCACCTGCTTCAAAATGTCATCGGCCTTGGCGCGTGCGGCCTCCACCCCTTTAGGATCCACCTTTCCATCCGCACCCGGAAGCGGTGTCTTAATCAGAATGTGACGAACATTCACTTGTTCGGGAACGCGGTATTCTTCACGATGCTGGTCGTAATAGTCCTGCAGATCCTGCGGCGTGACTTGAACTTGTGAAAGCAGCCTGGCATTGTCAAGAACCACATACTTGAGCTGGCGCTTCTCCGGGATCGAGTTCACGTATGCCTGCTTATTCTGGTTGAAGTAGGCGCGCAACTCGTTTTCGGTCGGATGAATTGTCTTGAGAACGTCGTCTCTCTTAATGACGGCGTAGTCGAACTTCACTTTTGTATTTTCTTTTTCGAACTGTTTTCGGACATCAGAGTCGCTGACAGTCGCGCTTGAAGAAACCAGATCGCGCACTTTGTTGATTGCGATGTCCTGCTTTACCGCCTCTTCGAACTGCGGGACGGTCATGTCGTAAGCCCGCGAAACGTAGTCTTCGTATTGCTGTTGGCCGACAAAGGTGCCGTTCGGAAAGAACATCTGACCTAACTCGCCCTGATGGAGGTACTGTCGAACATCCTCGTCGGTGGCTTTGAGGCCCATCTGCTCGGCCTGAGCAACCAGGAGCTTCTGCGACTCAAGCCGTTGGAGAGCATAAACCCTGGCACCCGGCAGCGCACGTTCCGCTTCAATTCCCCCGCGCGGATATTGCTGCTGCACAAGGCGTCGCGCCAGCCGGTCAACCTCATTCGTCGTAAGGTCCTGGCCGGCAACAGTCGCCAGCACGCCCTGTGTCGGAGTGTTGCCAAGAAAACCAGAAGTGCCGAAGCCAGGAATCAACGTGATCGCCATGAGGACGCAAATGACTGTCAAAAGGCCTCCCAGGACAATCTTTTTGATTGGACCCGGGGTTTGAAGAAAACGAATCATGTGATTGGAAACTCCAAAGTTTGTGAGCGGAAGTATTGATTATAGACGAAGCGGGAGATAGCGTTTGCCCCTGACCACGGGCTAATCCGCGAGGTTCAAATCCCGCTATTGAATCGTATTAATAGAGCGTGATATGAATGCTTGGCCGAATTGCTGCTTCCGAAAGGAACCATGAAGAAACACTGGACTACGCTTGCCGCTGTTGTTCTGCTGCTGTTTTCGCAATTTCTCGTCGCGCAACCAGCCCCGAAACCCGAGGCGAGATCGTCTCTCGGCGAAAAAACCATCACGCTTCGCGATGGCTGGTCATTGCAATCTTCGTGCAAAGTCGAGAAAGACGGCGAGCTGATTTCGACGTCGAAGTTTGTTCCTACAGGATGGTACTCGGTGAGCGTCCCCACAACCGTGGTTGCGGCGCTGGTGAAGCAGAAGGTGTATCCCGACCCAGAGTTTGGAATGAATCTGCGAAAGTTACCAGGCATGGATTACCCGATTGGCGCGAATTTCTCGAATATCCCCATGCAGCAGGACAGCCCGTTCATGGTGCCGTGGTGGTATCGGAAGCAATTCACGATTCCAGAAAGTTTTCGCGGGAAGACAATATGGCTCGATTTTGGCGGCATCAACTATCGCGCGAACATTTTCCTCAACGGAAAGAAGATAGCCGGAAAGGACGAGGTGGCGGGTGCGTGGCGAACTTATGAATTCAATATCACTGATGTCGCGCATGTCGGTGCGGCAAACGTGCTAGCTGTCGAGGTCTATTCGCCGACGGATCGCGACCTGGCGATCACGTTTGTCGATTGGAATCCGGCTCCTCCAGACAAGAATATGGGCTTGTGGCGCGCGGTTGAAGTGCGCGCGAGTGGTCCGGTTGCGTTGCGATATCCAACAGTTGTTTCGAAGCTGGATTCTGACGGCAAGGCGCACCTGACCGTGACTGCGCTCCTAAAGAACGGGACGAACCAAGCGGTCAGGGGAACGGTCAAAGGAAAGATTGAGAGTGCGGAATTTTCGCAGGACGTCGAGCTCGGGCCGAATGAAGCGAAGGATGTCACGTTTGATCCGGCGCAAGTTTCGCAGTTGAACATCGATAATCCGCGGCTGTGGTGGCCGGCGCAGGTGGGCAAGCCTGAGCTGTACAACCTCGCCATGAGATTCGATGTAGATGGTAAAACCTCAGACTCGACCGAGACGAGGTTCGGGATTCGTGAGATCACCTCTGAGCTCAACGCGAACAGCAAACGCGTGTTCTCGATCAATGGCAAGAAACTCCTGATTCGTGGCGGCGGCTGGTCGCCGGACATGATGCTGCGCGAAAATTCGCGGCGATTGAAAGACGAACTCGATTACGTCCAGGACATGGGCCTGAACACGATTCGCCTGGAAGGCAAGCTGGAGACCAAGGAATTCTTCGATCTGGCCGACGAGCGCGGAATTCTGGTGATGGCCGGCTGGTGCTGCTGCGATCACTGGGAGCACTGGGCGAACTGGAAACCGGAGGATTACAAAATTGCCGAGCAATCTTTGCGTGATCAGATCTATCGGCTGCGCGGCCATCCGAGTCTGTTGGTTTGGCTGAATGGAAGCGACAATCCTCCGCCGCCAGATGTAGAGGAAACGTATTTGAAGGTCGAAAGGGACCTGTTGTGGCCGAATCCGACAATTTCATCGGCAACAGCCAAACCCACAACTGTCACCGGCGACAGCGGCGTAAAGATGAGCGGCCCCTACGAATACGTTGCACCCTCGTACTGGATGCAGGATTCACTTGCTGCGAATCACCCGCAGACCTGCAATCTTGGCGGCTGCGGTGGCGGCTACGGATTCAATACCGAGACGAGTCCCGGGCCCGCGGTGCCTCCAATTGAGTCGATCAAAGCCATGCTGCCGAAAGAGCATCAGTGGCCCATCGACGACTGGTGGAATTTTCACGCGGGCGGTGGCGCATTTAAAGACATTCACGTTTTCACGGATGCGCTGAATGCGCGATATGGCGCGGCAACTAGCCTGGAAGACTACACCATGAAGTCGCAAGCGCAGGCGTACGAGGGAATTCGCGCGATGTATGAGGCGTACAGCCGCAATAAGTACACCTCAGGCGGCGTGATTCAGTGGATGCTGAACAACGCGTGGCCCTCGATGATCTGGCATTTGTACGACTGGTACCTGCGTCCGGGCGGGGGATATTTCGGCGCGAAAACTGCAATGCAGGCGCTCAACCCGGTTTATGGATATGACGACAACAGCATCTACGTCGTGAACAGCCGCTTCGAGGACGCGAAGGAATTGCGGGTTTCGACCAGAGTATTCAATTTGGATATGAGCGGGAAATTCGCGAACGACAGCACGGTGGATGTGCCTTCGGATGGGGTGGTCAAGGTCACGAGCCTGCCGGAAATTTCAGATTTAAGCCCAACGTATTTCGTGGCTTTGAAGGTGGCTGACTCCAGCGGTAAACAACTTGGCTCGAACTTCTATTGGCTATCAACCAAACAGGAGACGATCGACTGGGCAAAATCCAACTGGTATACAACACCGACATTGTCTTACGCAGACTTCACTTCCCTTTCGCAGTTGCCGAAGGTGAAGTTGAATGTTTCCGATCACAGCGAGCGACAGGGAGAGAACGAGATCACCCACGTGAAGCTGGAAAATCCATCGAAGAATCTTGCTTTCTTCGTTCGATTGAAGGTCGATAAAGGCAAAGGCGGCGACGAAATCCTGCCGGTTCTCTGGGAAGACAACTACGTCTCCCTGCTTCCGGGCGAAAAGCGGGAGATTATTGCTAAGTACAGGGCCAGCGAGTTGGGAGCGTCGAAGCCGGTGGTTGAGGTAAGTGGATTTAACGTGGAGTAGTTAAGCCATTAACCACGAAGGTACCACGAACTACTCGTTCGGCATTCTTTGGGAAGGGGTGCTCTCGCTCGCAAAACCTTCGTGTACCTTCGCGCCCTTCGTGGTTAATCAGTTTACGATTCGCTGAAATCGATCATCACTGGAGCGGCGCGGAAGCCACGGGTTTTGATCCCAACGTAAAGCAGTCCGGCCGCAAACCAGATCCCGCCCACTGTCTTCGCCAATGGGTTCAGATTCCACCAAATAAGTCCACAGAAGAAAAAGCCGATCAGCGGAAGGAGCACATCCACCAGTATTCGCGTCCGATAGCCTTGTTGTCTTGCTATCGCGAATTGCCAGAACGTTGCTAAATTCACTCCCATGAAGGCGAGAAACGCGCCGAAGTTGAGCAGCTCTCCGGCGTGTTCGTACGCGCTACCCACGTAATTCAGCAAAACCGCTCCTGCGAATGAGAGAAAACCGATCAGCAGTATGTTGAATGTCGGGGTGTTGCTGCCAGGTTTTATATAACCGAATGTTTTGCGCGGAAGCACGCCGTCGCGTCCCATACCAAACAGCAATCGCGCAGCGCCGAGGGTTCCCGTTAGCCCACTACCAAACGCCGCCACGATCAGAACAAATCCCATCGCGTTAAAAAGAAACGCTCCACCCACCCGCTTGCAAATGTCCATGAACGCGGTCTCGAGATTCGGAAACGACCGCCAATCCGGCCAGACACGCGCGCCAAGATAGGCCTCGAACGCGCTGCAGACACCAGCGAAGATGCAGGTCAGCACGACGGCGAGCAGGACATTGCGTTTGGGATTTTCAACATCTTCGGCCAGCGTTGTTACGCCGTCGAATCCGATGTAGGTCAGCGCGGCGAATGAAGTCGCCGTGAGGATGCGGTGAGCGTTAAACGTCTGAGGGTCATAAAGAGGCTGGACAGAAAAAAGCCCCGCCCATCCCTGGCCGCCGTACAAATACCGAACTGCGAGCACCACGAAGATGAGCACGACCGCAGACATCACTGCGAGCAAGATTTTGTTCGATTGGGCAGAGGCTTTCACACCCGCAAGATTGAGCAACGTCATGATTCCGGCGATGATCGCTGCCCAGATGACGTACGGGACCGCGTGAACGTATCGCTCGTGTAGCGCAGTTGCAATCCAGACCGTGTTGATCAATGGCTGAAGCAAGTAGTCGAGAATCATCGCCCATCCTGCGAGGAAGCCGAGATGCGGATTCAACCCTTTGCCCACGTATGTGTACGCCGATCCCGCCATGGGGTAGAGTGCCGCCATCCGCCCGTAGCTGACAGCCGTGATCAGCATGGCAAAAAGGGCGATCAGGATGATGGTGACAAAGTGTCCGTCAGAAAGTTTTTGCGCCACACCGTACAGAGGAACGGGAGCAATCGGTTGAATGAGGACGATGCCATAAAAAATCAGATCCCACACAGTCAGAACGCGTTTCAGGCGAGGAGCGGAAGAAGAGACTGCAGTCGCGGTTTCCATGTGCGGGTATTGGAATTTGTGCTGTGCTTAGAAGTCAAGCGTTAAAACGATTGAACGCTGCTCTCCCCTCGCCTGCAACATCAGCAACCCTGTCATCCCGAACTCGCTGACAGGCGAGAGAGGGCCTGCCCTGAGCGACTGACGCACAGCTGAAGAAGTCGAACGGGGACCTTACGATTCTTGCGCAGTTGCACCGGCGTCAAAGCGGATCTTCAACTGATTGAAACCCGGCAACTATCACCTTCGCGCTCCTCGAGCAAACTCATACGAATAGCCCTGCGGCTCATTCCCCGACACAAAGCGGGTATTGAATTCGAGCATGTAGTTCAAATGCTCATCATCGCCAGGAAACGACTTGCCCGGATACGGATACGTCCCCATGCGGCGGAAGGGCAGCGGCTCTACCGTGTTGCCTTCGGCGGCGTAGAAGTCCATGTCTTTTTCATAGCCATTGGCGGCGAAGAAGTAATCTCGCGTCCAGCCCTTCGGAACGGCAGGCAATTTCGCCGGATCAAACTCCAGAGCTACTTCCTCGCCGGAGCCGAAGACCACCAGTTTGTCGTCGAACGCGTGCAGAAGCGGCAACACGTCGCCATAGCGAGTGTACTCTCCCGCTTGTCGCGCATATGGCCCAGTGCGGCTGACCTGCTCGTAGACGTATTTAACGTTCCCCGGTGGAAGATCTTCTATCTGGCGCGGGTAGCCATGAAACTCGAGATTCGCGCTTGTGAGCGGAATTTCGCGCAGCTTGAAATTTTCACTTTGCTCGCTGCGGTCGATAAGGACGTTGTTTTAGTAGATTTGCAGGTTTGTGGTGATGCGGATTCGCGTGGTTCCGAGGGGGAGTTTGTTGCTGAGATCGACAGTAATTGTTTTTGGCAGGCCGGCTGGGAAGCCCATGTCATCGAGCACGCGGACCCATTTGCCTGCTTGTGTCGCCACTGTCTGTGTGGCTCGGACATTTCCCTCGACTTTGCTCGGAACAAGCTTGTCCGAGGTGGTTTGATTTCTTCGCTCTTTGTCGGACAGGAATGTCCGACCCACACGGTTCGTGTCGACTTCAGCTTCTACATACGGCGCGATCCCTTCAATTCCCGCCTGCGACGCCGCATACATGCCGGTCGCAGTAAAGTACTCGATCTCGCCATGCATGAGGAGATGCAACGCCCCGCCGCGATAAGGCTCGCCTAAATCGAGAATCAGGCTGTGCGGCTTGGTGAAGCCTTTGAACGGAAGCAGGTCGAGCTTGCCGACGTACTTGTGCGCGAGCAGATCAGGGAGAAGATTGTTCCCCTTATCGTCCCAAGCGCCGGCAGGCGGCTTCGGGTTCGAGCTCGTGACTACCTTGAACTCGGGATACGGCGGATTGCTTGCGAAGTATTCGTTCGGATAAACGTCTTCCTTCGCGGGATGATCGACGGCCAGGAGCTTCACGGCGTCGAGGTAGACGACCTCTTCCATGGGTTCCATGAGACGGAAACTGAGAGTACCCTTCCCACTTCTCCCAACACCAGAGAGGAGTGAGGCACCCGATTTCATATTCTCCAAAGAACCTTGAGGGTGCCCCACCCTTGTCGCGCCTTCTGCGACAGGGTGGGGATTTTGACTTCCATAGGAGTAGATTTCCCCGCCCTGTCTCGACAAAAAACGTCGAGACAAGGGTGGGGCACCCTCTGGTTTTTCTTTGATCACATCCTTGTCAATCTTCACCCATTCCACCGGACGGGGAATATTCCGCTCCCCGGGCGCAACCCAATGCCCAATCACTCCCGCGCCTAAGATGTCCGCGACGAGCTCATAATGTTTCCCATCCCAAACAAATAACGTCGGGCACGAACTTCCGCGCCGGTCGATTTCCAAAATATCTTTCTGCTGATTGGCAGCCACCTCGACTTCATCTTGCAGCACGCCCGTCGGCCAGAGCATGCGGACGACATCAGCCTGCTTCGCCTGACCGAGGCCGACGGTCAGATACGGCGAGTTCTGCCCGAGATATCCGTTTGATCCGTAGATTTCGTATTTCTGGCGAATGCCGTCGGAGAAAACTTCGACCTTGGTCCCGATTGCGCTCTTGTTGTCATTCAGTCCCTTGAGCGCGAGCCGCAGCCAGTTGTTCTTGTTGCCGCCTTCATTCTTGAGTAGGACGGCGGGGCCGTGGTTCTGGGTGATGAGCAGGTCGGTGGCGCCGTCGTTGTCGTAGTCTCCGGTGATGATCGCGCGCGGAGCATTGAGCTGAATCTTGTCGAGGCCCACGTCGGCGGTGACGTCTTTCCACCCATCGGATCCAAGATTGCGGAACAGCTTGATCTCGCCTTTATGATCTTTCGTCTCTCCAACGGCGACGAGGTCTACCCAGCCGTCGTTGTCGTAGTCGAAAGCGGCGATGCCAAAGGCCTGAAGCCACCCAGTTTCTGGAAGGGCCTGGACAATTTCGGCGGTTCTTCCTCCCAGATTCCTAAACATCTTAACGTCGGGGAAACCGCGTCCGGCAAACGAAATGTCCATCCAGCCATCGTGGTCAAAATCGAGAACCGCGACCCCAACTGCATAAAACGGATTTGCTGCCCACCAACGCTGAGCTTCAAATGTTCCCTCCCTGGGATTTTTGAACCACAGTGGCGTGTCTCTTCTTGTGACGAGTAAGTCGACCGCCCGGTCATTGTTCAAGTCAGTTCCGAGGGCGGCAATGCTCTGACCAACATCTCCGAGACCTGTGGATTGGCTGACATCAGTAAATCTGCCATTGCCGTTGTTTCGCCACATGTATGCTCGTCCGTCAGCACCCGATGGTTGGGCTGACACGTTCAAACCCGCGGCGATGCTCGTCACGTAAAGATCGAGGTCGCCGTCGTGATCGTAATCAACGAAGGTTACACTGAGCGGTTCCAGCATCGCGGCCGGACTCGGTGCTTGCTTGTCAAACTTAATTCCGGCTTCCTCCGCGACATTCTTGAAGGTGCCATTCTTCTCGTTATGCAGGAGCGACACGCCGTAATCCCGTGAGGCAACAATCAAATCAACGTATCCATCATTGTCGTAGTCGCCGGATGTGCACGAAAATCCCTCCGAGTAGTTATCCAACCCGGCTTTCTTCGTCACATTTTCAAACTTGCCGTCTCCAGAATTGTGATAGAGCGACATACCACCTTGAGTACCGTCCGGAAGAAAGAGATCGATTTTGCCGTCATTGTCGTAATCCAGAAAACATGCACCAGGGGCGAACGTCCGCGCGACAGAAAGAGCTCGTTGTGCGCCAAGCGCCGGCTCTATACCAGCTTCTTTCGTCACATCTACAAACTTCACCGGAATCTGCGGCGGCACTTCCGTTGCAGTAGCCGGCGATTCTTCGGCCAATGAATACTTCCCCTGATCGCCATATGCCAGGCTCATTGCCGAGCCGAGTTTGTTCTGCGTGATGTACTGGAAGCGCGTCAGGTGCTCACGGGCGTGCGGCGTATCTCCCGACTGCTGGTACGCGCGAGAGAGTCCGAACTGCGCCGAGGCGTGAAGGGGATTCAGCTTGAGCGCGTGGTCGAAGGCGTCGATCGCCTGCGGAAACTGCTTTAGTTGGGAATAGGCTGTGCCGAGGAAGTACCAGGTATCGGCGTCGCTGTCGTCAATCTCGATCACGCGCTTGAACGCATCAACCGCAGCCTGCGGATCGCTGCTGTTCTTCTCGAGCATTCCGAGCGCGTACCAGACGTGCGCGTCTTTAGGATTTTCTTTTGCGGCTTCGTCCAGAATCTTCCTAGCCTGATCCACACGCGCCAGGCTCAGCAGCGCGATTCCCTGATTCACCTTCGCGACGTGCAAGTTTGGATCAGCGACTCCCGCATCTTCAAAATACTTCAGCCCCTTCTCGAATAGTTGCTGGTTCATGTAGGCAACGCCGAGATTGTTCAGGCGCAGCGCCTCGGCCAAACCAGCTTTCGTATCGGGAGATGCCGCAATTAGCAGAAACGTAGCGATAACAAATAGACCAGCGCACAGCAGGAGCTTGGATTTCATTGCTAACGATTTAACCACAGAGAGCACCGAGGTACACAGAGGCGCTTAAGGATACCTTCGTTTTGAGCACGAGTACGAAGTTGAGTGAGAATAAGCGTGATCCAGGATTTCGCGATCCGCTCTTCGTCATGCCTACGACAACCGAGCAGTTGCTCGAACTCGAACGGAAATTACTCGATCCCGAATTGCGGCGCACACCCGAGAAGCTCGCCTATCTGCTGGCAGATGATTTTGTTGAGTTCGGCAGCAGCGGACACTCGATGGACAAGAGGCGCGTGCTGTACTTGCTCAAGAAATTGACGCCGGCTCGAACCATGATCGAAGAGTTCCAGGTAATTGAAATCAATGAATCGGCTGCGCTGGTGATGTACCGAGCGGTCGCCGAATCTGCGCGATCGGACCGCACTCGCTATTCACTCCGCAGCTCACTGTGGGTGAAACGAGACGGCGCGTGGCAAATGCGATTTCATCAGGGAACGCCGGTACAGGAAGGCGTGATTGGAGTGACGTAATTCGCCCCGATCAGTTGTCCGCTCACGATCCAGTCAATCTACAGCTCAGGTGAGCGACTACGCAGCCCGCATCCTTGCTCAATGATCTCGGCTACTTCGAGTACCAATTCTTCTTCCCAAGGCTTTGCGGTGACTTGCACTCCGATCGGTAAGCCGTCATTCGATTGTGAAACTGGCACCGTAGCGGCCGGCATGCCAAGCAGGTTAAACCACTCGCAGTAACTCCACGCGTCGAGGTATTTGACTTGCTTTCCCTCGATCTGCCATTCGCGCTCGCCATGGTGAAAAGCCGGAATCGAAGCCACCGGACAAAGCAGAATCTGAAATTGTTCCATCTGCTCGAAAAGCTGCATTCGCACCAGGTCGCGTTGCAGCCAGGTATCGAGGAGTGTCTGCGCAGTGTGCGTCGGTTCATTCGCGGTCCAACCCATGAACTGCTTCAGAATCGGGCTGAGCTTGCTCTCGTAGCCCTGCACCATCGGGCCCAGTAGCATCGAGCCGGCGGTTCCGAAAATCTTCCACCACAGCTGGCGTGCTTTCTCAAGGCCTTCCGGACGGAAGGGTTCGACTTCGAATCCGGCGTCCCGAAGAGCTTTGGCGGCGAGTTGAACCGTGCGACGGGTTTCGGGAGTTACAGGAGTACGTCCATCGTCTTCGAAGTAAGCAATGCGAGGCTTGCTTGTGTAGGGGCGGGCGTCCGCGCCCAAGTCACCCCGGGCGTGAACGCCCGTGGCTGCACCGTCATCACTTGTTTTGGACCACCGAACTGGTACTGGCGCAAAAGATGGATCGCCGATATCCGGCCCTTGCATCACTTCGAACAGCAGTTTCACGTCAGCGATGGTTCGAGCCATCGGTCCGACTACTCCGGTTAACGCGAACGGTCCCGCGGATTGCGGAAAATGTCCAGTTGCTGGAATGCGTCCCGGAGTCGGTTTCAGCCCGCAGATTCCGCAGAAGTGCGCTGGCACCCGGATCGAGCCGCCACCGTCGCTGCCAACTCCTCCAGCTGAACATCCAGATGCAATCGCGGCCGCTTCACCGCCGCTTGAACCGCCGGCAGTACGTGAGAGGTCCCATGGATTGTTAGTACGGCCATAGAGGAGATTGTCGGTCTCCCAGGCCATAAGAAGCTCGGGCGTGTTGGTGGTTCCGAGAACAATTGCTCCTGCATTCTTCAAACGCGAAACGAGCGGAGCATCACGAATTGCAATGTGCCCCACACGTAACTTGGTTCCGGCTTCGCAGCGCATCCCAGCCACATCGATCGAACTCTTGATACTGATAGGAACGCCGTGCAGAGGGCCGAGCTGATCGCCCCGCATCAAGGCAGTTTCCATAGTTCGCGCGGAAGCCAGCGCCCGCTCCGAATCCAGCTGCACATAAGCATTGATTTTCGGGTTGACTTTCTCGATTCGGTCCAGGTGCGCGCGGACAAGCTCGACAGGAGAAACATGGCGAGCACGGACCAACTCCGCCATTTTCCACGCGGGAAGAAAATTTAGATCAGCGCCAGACACGAACACCGGAGTCTAGCACGTCGCTAGAATGGGGCGGAATTCGGAACGGTTGTCCCGAACCAACTACCTCGCCGCCCACTCTATAGCCTGACCCAAGCAAACTCGAAAGCACAACCTTCGTAGCGCAAGGAATCGCAGAATGAAAATTATGTACTACGCAGCTTTGCGCGACGATGACTTCTTCGGCGGGACTTTTTGACCTTTCTTGCGTGCTTCTGAAAGACCTATCGCGATTGCCTGCTTGCGGCTCTTCACCTTTCCACCTTTGCCGCGCTTACCGGAGCGGAGCGTTCCACTCTTTTTACGGCGCATAGCGCTGGCGACTGTTTTGCTCGCGCCCTTGCTGTAACGGCGGCGGCTCGACTTCTTCTTTGCTGGCATATTTCCTCCTGGCATTTAGAGATCGCACTTACGTTTCAGGTTGTGCGTCGCGCTGCGAAGTCGTGAAGCTGATCTGAGCTGCTAATCTGTAGCAAGCTTTTGCGAAGGTTCTTCGATCAAGAAATGAGCAAGATCGTCCTGATTAATATCTCCGGCGGCGACCGCCCGGGTCTGACCAGTTCGCTGGCAGAAATTCTTGCGTCTCATCACGCGCGTATCTTCGATATCGGTCAGGCTGTTGTTCATGAAACGCTCGCGCTCGCCATGCTGATCGAGATTCCCAGCAACGAAGAGTTCACGCCGCTGAAAAAAGAGCTGATCGTGAAGGCGCATGAGCTGGAACTGACAATCAAGTTCACGCCGATCGGTGAGGAGTCGTTCACTCATTGGGTACGATCACAAGGTAAGTTCCGGTTTCTAATCAGTATGCTCGGTCGCACGATCACTTCGCAGCAATTCGCCATGGTAAGCGGGGCGATCTGCAACTATGGATTCAATATCGACCGCATCGAACGGCTTTCGGGAAGACTATCGCTTACGGGTCGCGTCGAGAATGCAAATGCGTGCATTGAACTCGAGATCAGCGGCGAGAAAGATGAATCCGAAAGTCTGCGGGCCGCGCTCATGGCGATGACCCACGAATTCGAACTCGATATCGCCTTTCAGCGCGAGAGCATTTACCGGCGCAATCGGCGGCTGGTCGCCTTCGACATGGATTCAACGCTGATTCAGGCGGAAGTGATCGATGAGTTGGCAAAGCTGCACGGCGTTGGCGATCAGGTTTCGGCGATCACGGCTGCGGCCATGCGCGGTGAACTCGATTTTAAGCAGAGCTTGTCGCGACGAGTAGCGTTACTGCGCGGGCTCCCCGCGCACCGCCTACAGGACCTTATTCACTCGGTACAGCTGGCTGATGGCGCTGAACGCCTGATTGCCACGCTAAAGAAGCTCGGCTACACGACTGCCATACTCTCTGGCGGTTTCAACTTTTTCGGCAGGCATTTGCAGACGCGGCTGGGAATCGACTACGTCTTTGCGAACGATCTTGAAATCATTGATGGCGTGCTTACTGGAAAATTAGCTTCCGAAATTGTTGATGGGAAGAAGAAGGCCGAGCTGCTGGAATCTATAGCTCGCAAAGAAAACATTTCACTCGATCAGGTGGTCGCTGTAGGCGATGGCGCCAACGACTTGCCTATGCTGAATATCGCCGGCATGGGTATTGCATTCCATGCGAAGCCGCTCGTACGGCAGAGCGCAAATCATGCTGTGTCGCACCTCGGACTCGACAGCATCTTGTATTTGCTGGGCGTGCGAGATCGCGATCTGGACCGGGCTGAATTCCGCACTGGAACGGCGAACTGAGGCTCACGCGGCCTCGCCTATCTCGCCTAGGCACTACTTGAGGTAGTACTTCTTCTTGTTAACTCGTTTCATATACGATCCGAAAAAACGGTTGCGGCACGCCGCACATCCAATTAACAGGTGGTTATGGCAATAGATCAGCAGCTGATCCACAAGGCGATAGGCAGGCTGCGGAAGTTTGCCAAAAACGTTCCTAAGCAGCCGAGCCCGGAAGATGTTCACAAGGTACGAACGAGCGCTCGTCGCCTTGAGGCGATTTTCGGCGCCTTGTCGCTCGATTCCGGAACGAACGAACAGCGCCTCATCAAGCTCCTGCGCAAAGTAAGAAGGCGGGCTGGAAAAGTGCGGGACCTTGACGTGCTGACTGGTCACCTCAACGGAGTGCGCTCAAATGGAGAAAGTGAATGTGAGGTCCAGCTGCTCGAATTTCTGGGAAGCGAACGCGACCGCCAGGCAGGGAAATTGCACTCCCTTATCGGCAAACGACGCGCCGAGCTAAGGGCAAGGTTGCGCAAGACAGACGCCAAGGTTGACAGGCTCTTAGGAGATGGGGGACAAGAATCGGCTGCTCTGGCCACAGCTCGTGCACTGCTGCTTTCTTCTCAACTGGACAATCCCAAACGCTTTAACAAAGGAAATTTGCACCCGTACCGACTGAAGGTAAAAGAACTGCGTTACGTGTTGCAGATGGCTCCGTCTGCGGATTCGAAGTTCGTCGAAGAGCTCGGCAAAGTGAAGGATACGATCGGCGAGTGGCACGACTGGGAGGAGCTGGTAGCAATTGCAAATGATGTCCTTGGTCACAGGCGGAACTGCAAACTCATTCGTCAGCTGAAAGAGATCAGCGACTCGAAGTATCAGCAAGCCGTCGCGGTAACAGAACAAATGCGCCGAGAATACTTGAGCCCGTCCCCGCGAAAGAAACCGAGTGGACGTTTCGAGTTGAAGCCACCCGTGGTGGGTGCGGCGGCAAAGCTATCGCAAAATGCAGCCTAGGAACTCTCTGAGTAGCCCAACGGTGGGTGGGAGAGGACACTTAGAACCGAGCGACGTGTGCGGTCCACTTCGTGCGCAATTTGCCGACCACACCACCTGTTATTTCCGCTATAAATATCCATCGGTCCTGACTCCCGTTCCGTCAATAACTGATGCGCATTGCAATCGATACTGGCGGCACCTTCACTGATTGCGTCTATCTCAAAGACGGTGCGATCGCCGTACTGAAGGTCCCCTCGACTCCGGACGATCCCGCGCGACCCGTGCTCGACGCGATTTATCAAATTGCGAAGAGCGAGGCTGTCGAGGTGCGGCATGGAACAACCATCGGCACGAATGCGCTGCTAGAACGAAAGGGCGCGCGAGTGGCATTTGTAACAACGGCAGGTTTCGAGGACACAATCGCAATCGGCAGGCAGGCAAGGCAACATCTTTACGACTGGATGGCGACACCCGCTCCGTGCCTCGTGCCCAAAGAATTGCGCTTTGGTGTGAAAGAGCGCGTGAGTTCGGAAGGAGAGATTCTGCTTTCTCCGAGCAAGCGAGAACTGAATGAGCTTTGCCGAAGAATCAAATCGAGTGGCGCAGAGAGTGTCGCGATTTCTTTCCTGTTTTCGTTCACGAATCCAGAGAACGAGCGGCGGGTCGCGAGAGTGCTGCGGCAGCATCTCAAACTGTACGACACCCACTATACAGACGGGTCGTTAAATCGCAGTGAGCACCTGCGAGATTCCGCCGGAGTCTCTGTCTCACACGAAATCCTTCCGGAATTCCGCGAGTATGAACGCGCAACGGCCGTGGTTCTGAACGCTTACCTCGTCCCCAAAGCCGGCGCGTACGTTCGCCGCCTGGAGTCATCCATTAAAACACGCCATCGCGGATCCCTTTACGTCATGCAATCGTCAGGTGGAATTGTCTCGGCGAAGGTTGCAGGCGGAGAACCGGTGCGGACCGTACTCTCCGGTCCTGCGGGCGGAGTGATCGGCGCACACAAGATCGCTCAGCTTGCCGGATTCGAGAAGATCATCAGCTTCGATATGGGCGGGACATCGACGGACGTGTCGCTGATCGATGCGCGAGGTCCCCAGACGACAAGCGAATCGAGAATTTCAGAAACCCCGATTTCAGTCCCCATGCTTGACATTCACACGGTTGGCGCGGGAGGAGGATCGCTCGCGTGGTTCGACCGCGGAGGCATTCTGCATGTGGGGCCGCAATCGGCGGGAGCCGATCCGGGGCCCATTTGCTATGGACGCGGCGAGCAGGCGACGGTGACGGATGCAAACCTCGTGCTTGGGCGGCTCGATGCCGAGTTGGCGCTTGCTGGGCGCTTGCAGCTGGATGAGGCGCGCACACGAAAGTTCATGCAAAATGCTCGCGGGAGAATCGGCTCTCTTGAACAGTTCGCTTCCGGCACGGTTCGTCTCATCGAAGCCGAGATGGAGAAAGCCATTCGCGTGATTTCCGTGGAACGCGGGCATGATCCGCGAGAATTTACCCTTATCGCATTCGGAGGCGCGGGGCCCCTGCACGCCTGCTCGCTCGCCCGCGCGCTTGGGATTCCCCGAGTGCTTGTACCGGTGATGCCGGGAGCGCTCTCAGCTTTGGGAATTCTCGCAGCCGACGTGGTGCGGGATTATTCGCGGACTGTGATGATTTCACTCGCAGGTGATCACCCATCTGGAACCGCTGGGACCGCACCACCGGACTTCGCGCACTTTGCGCAAGCTTTGCGACCTTCGCGGTCAAAGGCTTTTAACCGCAAAGGGCGCGAAGAAGTCGCAAAGAGCGCAAAGAAAAGCACAGGAAGTCCATTAAGTGAAGCCCTCATAGAATTCCATTTTCGCGAATTGGAAGCCCAAGGTGCGAAGGAATTCAAAAAGGAAGGACTGGACGGCCACTCGATTCGCTCAGCCGACCTTCGTTATGCCGGTCAAGGTTATGAGATAAACGTTCCCGCCGGATCCGGAATGCTGGCCGCATTTCATGAAGCTCACCGCAAGAGATATGGTCACGCGGATGAAATGCGACGGGTGGAAGTGGTGAATCTACGGGTGAGGATGGTCGCAACTTCCCAGCCGATTGATCTACCCCGTAAGTCTCTCGCCGGATCGGATTGTCGCGGTGCGGTGCTGAAGAAGAAACGTATGAGGTTCGGAGGTGAATGGATTGAGACAGTAATTTTCGATCGCAACCGTCTCTTGCCCGGCAATTCATTTGCCGGACCGGCGATCGTGCACGAGTACAGCGCGACAACGGTAGTGCCGCTGGGCTGCCGCGTACAGGTCGATGAGTATTCGAACCTCGTTATCGAGGTCTGACCCTAGCGGGAGAAGAGCCAGCTCCATATTCCAACAATGGAAGCATTCGATCCAATTGAGCTTGCTGTATTCAAGAGCGCGACGCGCTCGGTGGCTGAAGAGATGGGCGCGTCGCTCCGGCGCACGGCATTCTCGCCCAACATCAAGGAACGCCGCGACTACTCCTGCGCGGTGTTCGATAGCGCGGGACAGGTGATCGCGATGGGCGATCACATGCCGGTACATCTGGGATCAATGCCGATGTCAGTCAAAGCCGCGGTTGAGGCTCTGACACTTGGCCCGGGTGATGTTGCAGTCCTGAATGATCCATTTGCGGGCGGCACTCACTTGCCCGACATCACCATGGTTGCGCCGGTTTTCGTCGCGGAAGACAATGCGCCGATCTTCTATGTCGCCTCGCGAGCGCATCACGCGGATGTTGGCGGCAGATATCCCGGATCAATGGGACTGTGCCGCGAAATCTCCGAAGAGGGGTTACGAATCCCACCAGTGAAATTGGTTGATCGCGGTAAAGCGGACACTTCTGTGATCAAGATGATTCTGAGCAATGTCCGCACGCCTGAGGAGCGCGAGGGCGATCTGGCGGCCCAAAGCGGCGCTTGCCGCGTCGGAGAAACGCGCTTGTTAGAGCTGGTTGCCAGACTGGGGAAAGAAAAAGTTCAGGCTCTATGCGCGGATCTGCTCGATTATTCAGAGCGCCTGATGCGCGCTGAACTGGAGCAAATGCCTGCAGGAAAATTCGCTGGGGAGGACTTTCTCGACAACGATGGCTTTGGGAACGAGCCAGTCCGGATCCGAGTCTGCATTGAATTGGATCCAAAAGCGAAATCGGCGAAGGTGAACTTCGATGGCTCAAGTCCACAAGTTGCGAGCAGCATGAATGCGGTGTTCGCGATCACCTATTCAGCGGTTTTCTATGTCTTTCGTTGCCTGCTCCCCGAAGATGCTCCGGCGAATGCGGGCCTGATGCGCCCAATCACGGTGTCCGCTCCGGAGCAAAGCATCGTGAACGCGAGTCAGCCGGCAGCCGTGGCGGCGGGAAATGTTGAAACCTCGCAGCGGATTATCGACGTATTGCTCCGTGCGCTCGCGCGAGCCATTCCCGATCGCATTCCTGCTGCGAGCTCAGGCACGATGAGCAATCTCACGATCGGCGGGATTGATCCGCGAACACAAAGACCGTTTGCGTATTACGAAACGATCGCCGGAGGAATGGGCGCTCGAGCTAATGGTGACGGGCTTTCAGGTGTTCATACACACATGACAAATTCCCTGAATACCCCAGTCGAGACGCTTGAATATGCGTACCCATTCCGCGTCAAGCGGTATTCATATCGACCGCGCTCAGGTGGAAAAGGAAAGTTTCATGGCGGTGATGGTCTGATCCGCGAGATCGAACTGCTTGCCGATGCGCAGGTAACGTTACTGAGTGATCGCAGAAAATTTCGGCCCTATGGGTTGGCAGGCGGTGATCCGGGAGCTCCAGGTTCAGCAACTCATATCGCAGGAAAACACCGCCAAGAGATTCCGGCAAAGTCGAGCATCTTTGCAAAAAAAGGAGATGTAATCTCGATTGAGACTCCGGGAGGTGGTGGTTGGGGAAAGGCAAAAGTTGCTAACCAAAGAGATAGCGGGGCTACGCGCAGGAAAACAAAGGGGCCAACAGCTCAAAACCGGTCAACCACAAAGGACACGAAGGTTGACGAGGGAAATAAGCTGAGAGTGCATGCGGGCATCGAATGAGAATTCCTTCTAGTGCGATACCGCCGCAAAGAGGCTTGTGTGCAGTAACGACTGGAACTGCTTGTCGTCCGTCCTGAAATGCATTTGCAGTTTGGAGTTGTCTGAGTTGACCGACACATCCTCAAGCGCTGCCTTCTCCACAGGAGATGCGGTCATCTTCTTGTAGATGACTCCGGCTTTCACCAGTGAAGAAAGCGTGGCCGCAGTAACCGAGTCCGATGTGAGCACGTCAAGATCGAACTTCACGCCGTCTGAGAAGTTCATAGTGTATCGCGAGCCAAGAATATGTTTCTTCACGGTGTTGTAGTCGGCAAGCCTGGACGCATCACCCAAGGCAGAGAGCATCATGTTTTGCGTACCCTTCTGGTCAAGAATGCTCCAAACAGGACCGGCTTCGACGTCGCCGATCATATCCGCGACATCAGGATTGGAATCGAGCGTTTGAACATATCCATCGTGCGCGTCAATTGCTCCCCGCAGCGCCACACCACTTCCAAACAGAAGAGTCGTCTCATCGAGGAACGACATTTCCATGCCTTCGGCCATGGGATAAATATCGGAATCGTGGTACTTCACAGGACGGACTTTCTTAAGACGCAGCCGGCCCAGCACGGTCTTCATCGAAAAGACACCCTGAGCAGCGCCAATAATTTGCACTCCCTGTTTCTGTTTGCGATAAGAAATGAACGTGAGCGTGTCAACGTCGCGGTCGGCCACAATTCCAATGCCCTTCAGAGCCACTTCAAACTGCTTGAGGTTTTCGGGTAGGACCTGGGCCTTCAACTGTTGCGCCGTGTCGGAGTTCTTCAACGCGCGGTAGTCGACGCAGATGAGCTGTTGCACATCCGAAGGAATGGCCGGGCGCACGGACGAAGGAAGCGGTGCGGCAGCGGCGCCGAGGCTCATGCATGACGCGGCGATCGTGATCAGGCCCTTACGGAAAAATCTGTTCATATTTACCTCAAGGAGTTACCTACTTGGATGCAGGGCTGGATTCAGTGGTCACCCAGCTCCATCGTCATTGTAGTCGAACCAGCACAGTGCAACGCTGATGACCAAGGTACGAGACCTGGAAGCTTCTAGGAACGGACAAACGCCACCTTCTTGCGAATGTCAGCAAGGAATTCCGCATCATTAAGCGATTCGAGGTTGATGTCGACATTCGCCAGCGCGCCTTCGATCGCAGCTTTGGCCAACGCCGTCGCAGTGGTCAGATCCGATTTCATGTTGGGATTCGTAATCGGGCGAAGGGTCTCGACAATGCTGACCAATTCCCTTGCCCGCTCGGCGACGCTCAGAGGAACGCTGGTCGCTTGCTTGAGCGCGGAATCGACCAGCCCGTTTGCATCAGCAGATTCTTTTGCTTTTTTGTAGGCCGACATTACGGAGTTGTATGACTCCGCATCCGAGTCGATGGCAGCCTTTAGTTCCTCTCGTAATTGAGACAGCCGCGAGATCGCTTCGCTCAATTGTCGTTCGTATTGCGCGTAGGCTTTCTTGCCACGCGACATCGAAGCGATCATGTTCGCCAGCCCCGCGGCCATCGCAGCGCTGGCAGCGGCGGCGCTACCTCCACCCGGAGTTGCGGTGGGCGCGGCGAGTTGTTCAATAAATGGCTCGACGCCAGCGCGAAGGCCCCCCACTGCCATTTTGCCGCCCATGACAGCGGTGAGGCGGTTTTCCAGAATTAGAGAAGAATCGAAATTCTCAACCTGCAGAAACCATTCCGCCGCCTGTTCTAAGGCTTTCTTCGGAATCAGGCCGACAATCTCGCTGCTCGCAGGAGCAACACCATAACGTTCGGCTTCCAGCTTCACCAGCTCGAAAACACGATGAATCGGCGTCTGCTCGAAATCAGTCAGGTTCATCGAGACCTGCGCCTGCCCGCGAACCAGGAACCCAGCGGCTTTTACGAAGCGCAACCCTCCCGTTGAGAACCGGATCGCCTTGGCGATTTTCTTTGCAATCTCGGCATCCGAAGTATTCAGGAAAATGTTGTACGCAATGAGGAACTTGCGCGCGCCGACGACGCAGGCACCAGCCGAGGGATGCAGACGAGGTTCACCGAAATCCGGCTTGCGCGCAGGATTTGTTACGATTTCCTCGCGTATGCCCTCGAACTGTCCACGGCGAATGTTTTCAAGGTTCTGCCGCTCGGGCGAGGTCGCGGCGGCTTCGTAGAGATAAACAGGGACCTGATAGCGCTTCCAGATCTGTTCACCGACGAGGCGCGCCATAGCGACGCAGTCTTCAATGCTGACGCCCTCGATTGGGATAAATGGAACCACATCGGCCGCTCCAAGCCGCGGGTGCGCACCCTGATGCTTGTTGAGGTCGATCAGCTCGGCGGCCTTCCCCACGCCGCGGATGGCCGCTTCCTGAATCGGTTCGCGTTCCCCCGCAAGAGTGATAACGCAGCGGTTGTGATCGGCGTCCATCTCGCGATCAAGGAGATAGATTCCGTCGAGCTTCATGGCTTCGACGATTGCGTCAACTTTAGATTTGTCGCGGCCCTCAGAAAAATTCGGGACACATTCGACTAGCGTTTGCATAGTCGAAGGATAGCGGGTCAGAAGGCAAATCGCACCTGCAAATCGATTCGCCGGTTTGCCGATGCTGATCCGAAAGGTCCGCCACCGATCATGATCGGTTGACCGAATAGTGGCGAGCTAAGATTCCCTACCGGTGGACCCGGGTTCAACGTATTAAACAGATTGCGTGCCGAAATGCTGAAGGTGAGACTATAGCGGCGGTTAGTTGTAGCACCGAATGAGAAAGGATTCCCTCCGCCACCGCTCAATCCTCGCGGTCCAAGTCCACCGCCCGGACCGCCACCGCGCGGCCCGCGCATTCCACCGTCGCCCCAGCCCGAGCCACCCTTGGTTTCCCGTCCGAAGCCGAAAGTCTTGCTCAAACGCAAGTTGAAGGTTGCGTTAGCAGCTGCAGTGCAATAGTTGGAGGGCACTTGGCCAAAACCAGTGTCAGTGAATGAAAAAGAGCTACGCGACGTGCACGAGACATCTGTGTTGCTGGTCGCAAGCCAGACCCGATCGTTGAAGATGGAATCACCGTTGCTGTCCTGGCCGGTCGTCAGATTGTAGGGCTGACCTGAGTTAATGATCACAAATGGGCTAAGCGAAAACGCATAAGGCAGCGAGACGTTTCCCCCGATGAATGCACGATGCCTCACATCAAAAGCCGCTCTTCCATAATCCGCAAGGGGGTCGTACTGGTTCGAGAGAAAGCTCGCCATCGTAGTTGTGCCGCTGGTGAAGAAACCTCCCGCGCCACCTCCCGAGGCGGTATTACTCTTCGCATAACTTAAGGTGTAAAAGCCAAACAGGGACACTCGCCGTCCTGCATTAAGGCGCGCGTTGGCGATCAGCTGGTTTTGCCGGTATATACCACCAGAATCGTATTGATAGAGGTTTTCGTTTGCCCCGTTCGGTGTCGGCCCGCCAAGAACAAATGGCGCATTCACATTGTCGATGTAGAACGAGTGCTCGCCGCGCGAGTTCAAGTACGTCAGCGAAACAGTGGCAGATTTTGTAACCTGCCGCTCGACGCTCACTGCGCTCTGCATGGTGTAAGGCGCCCGCAGATTCGGTGAGACTTGATAGATGGTCGGTGCAGCCGTAGCAAGGCTCTGGAGGCTGCTAAACGAAGGCACCGTCGTGTAGAACTGTGGGTTCTTCACCGTCACGCTCTGCTGCGTAACGCCGTTCAGCAGCTCAGCCTGCTGCACCAGGTTATATCCGAAGCGGTCGTAGAAAATTCCGAATCCCGCCCGCAGCACGGTTTTTGGCGTGCCTTTTCCATTGCTCCCAATCCCCCAAGCCAAACCAACCCGCGGCGCGAAATCGGCGTGATCACCGATATTGTTCTGCGATTCGAATCTTAGCCCGTAGGTGAACGACAGGTTCGGTTTGGCGCGCCATTCATCTTCTGCGTAGAGACCTGCGTCAAACCAGCCTACGCTGACCTGAGGGGATCCGGTCACGATTGAGAACTGTGTCGGGCAGCTCTGCGGATTGTAGTTTGACCCTGACTGGCAGTTCCCTGCCACGGCGCTCTCATATGCTTGGAGTGCACTCGCAACGACGGTCCCATTGTTGAACACGGGCGAGAAGATGAATGTCCCGTTGAAGTTCGAGTTCGTATATTCCGTGGACGTGATCCCGCGCAAGCGTGCGCCAAATTTAATCAGGTGATTGCCGTGCGTGATCGACGTGTAATTCTGTAGCTCATAATTGTTCTGCGTAGTTCGGACCAATCCCTCGGAATTTTCCCCAAACGTAAACGCACCCTGCACTTCGACTTCAGGGCCGAAGCCTTGTGGCAATTGATGGTTCGTCTCCCTCTGGAATTGGAACCGCGTCTCATTCACCACCTTCGGACCCAGAATCTGAGTGTCACTGATCTGCAACGTGTGCTCGGTCTCATTCAGGTTGTAGGCCTGAGACGGAAGTGAAAATGATCCTAATCCAGAATTCTGGTCGCTGTCGTGAGTCAGTTGATAACGGACAGTTAAAGTGTTGTTCGTGGTCAGCTGATAATCAAAACGCGGGCTGAAACTGGTGCGCGTTCTCGGACTCGCAATGGATTGCTGCAGTGGCAGGCCGCTAGGGTCAGCCGGATTTACCGGAGAAATCGCCGAGAATTCGTTCATGTTCCGGCGCGATGCGTCAATAAAGAACGAAGCCTTCTTGCTCACGGGCCCGCCAAAGTTTCCATCAAACATCTCTGAGTTGTAGTCTGGCTTGGTGGGGACGTACGGGTTCTTCGAATTGAAGATCGCGTTGTTGTCATTGAAGAAGAACTGCCCGTGGTAGTGGTCGCTGCCCGGCTTCGTAAGTATTTCGATCCGGCCGTAGCCGAGCTTGTCGTATTGAGCCGAGAACGGATTCTGGTTAATACGAATTTCGCGAATGGCCGATTTCGGCGGAAGCTGCCCACCTGTGAAGCCATCGATGTAGATTTGGCCGCCGTTCGGCCCTGCAGCCGGCCCGGCAAGGGCTTGCAGCTCGCTTTGCAATTCGTCGGGGTCATCAGACAAGGCTTCGAGCTCTTTGCCTTTGATGACGAGTGAGCTTGCGTTCGAAGAAGCCCCGACGTCGAGGTTTGTGCCTTCCGCCTGCACATCAACCTTCTCCTGCTCAACGTGAACTTCGAGCGTGAGGTTCAGGGTTTGGCGATCTCCCGAGGTCAGTGCGATCCCCGATCGTTGAAGTGTTGTGAAGCCCTTAGCGCCTGCAGAAACCGTGTAAGTCCCAGGCGCCAGCGTGTTAATCGCAAACGAGCCTTCCTGGTTGGTGGTAGTAGTGCTCTGTACACCAGTGGCGCTGGTAACGGTCACCGTGGCCTGCGGAATCACCGCACCAGTCTGGTCAGTGACTTTGCCACTAAGGCTTGCGCTCTGAGCTCGAGCGAGCGTCGGCAGAAACGCGGACACGAAAATCGCGATGAACATTCTCAAGTGATTTGCCTCTCGAAACTTTATTGGGCAGCTGCTTCCCCGCCCGGAGAACCGCCAAGATTCCACGGTGAAAGAATCATTGCGGCACTTGCGCCGCCGGGCACGGCGCTAAGGATTGGTTCGACTCCAGAGAGCAGTGTGATGGCTGTGGGCGCGGATGTCGCACTCCCCTGGGTCGCCACCAATATCACAGCGTCCCCTTCCTGGAGGTCTGAAACGGCGACACTCGGCATGCGGCTCAACATCTGCTGAAAATCGGGGGCGCCACTGCCCGCGCCGGCTCGCCAATTGCCATTTGGTGCGGCTGGGCCTGCCGCCGCACTGGCACTGCCTTGGCCCCGCCAATTGCCCTGAGTACTTGGCCCGGGCGTACGGTTCTCCACATTCGCGTCATTAGCAGCGGGTGCGCCCGTATCCGCAGCGGCTCCACCCTTAAGCCTCATCGCAAGCCGTTGCGCGAGGAACTGCGGTAATTTGTGCAGCTGGGAGTCCGCGGTGATCTTCAGCGTCACCGGTTTTTTCGTCGCCAGATCGTTGACCGTGATACTGCCATTCGCTGAATCCGCAGAAACCACGGTTCCAGCTATTTCTCGGAAAGCGCCGGACACGATCGCTTGCGCTGCGAATTCTGTACCGTCAGCATTCTTCTCGCCGCGCGCGCGAAGTTGATCGCCCGCCTTGATCTCCTCCAACTTGCCGGGTTTTGCATCGTCAAATTTCACTGAATCAGGCGAGTATCGCCGGATCTCGGTCGCCGGCGAGACGTGAATCACAATCGGCTTTCCTGACGCCACAAGCGAATTCGCGATTGCAATTGTGCCCGCGGGCGCGTTCACTTCCTTGACAATTCCACCCACGCCGCGTCGCCATTGCTCGCGCTCCTGTTGCTGTTTGTCAGCGATATCGCTCTGCTTCATCACGACGATCGTGGAAGCCACAGTGGCATTCGCTTCTCCCGGCTGGCCAGCGGCGAGAATTCGGTCTCCGACCTTGACCTCAGAAACCTGAACTGGAACTGCATCCTTGATTGATTGTCCGGGCAGCACCTTCAGAATGCGTGTGGAATCGGTGAAATTCACCGTTGTTTCGGAGCCGCTGTCCGTAGTGAGTACAATCGAATTGCCAGCAGTGGACTTCACCGTCCCCAGCACTTTGACTGGAGCGGCTTGCGCGAAGGTAATCGTCGCCAGCGCCAGGAAAAAAGGACATCCCAGCGTGACACCCCACACGAGGGATCGCTGATACTTTTGCACAAGCTTCATCGACTCTGAAGCTTATTGAACCATGTGGCAAAAGAAAGCAGGGTAAAGAATTGTCAAATGGAGTAAGCCGTTAGTTTGGTGAATCTATCGCTTTGTGCTTCGCGTGGTTATCAGAGGCTTCATGCTCCCATCCGGCATCTCCATCGCTGCGATTAGAGTATGCGACCTGGGAGTTATATCGATCCATGAATCGCGCATCTTCGTTTGCTTGCCATTCACGTTCTCTTTGTAATCGTTGACAAGGTCCTTACCATCCCAATGAGCTGTTCCGCGAATCTCGCAGCCGGAGTCCCGATCTCTAAAGCATATGAAAAAACCATACAGTTTTGTCTCGGTGTCCCACCACATCACAACGAGATGATCGAGTTGTCCCGCAGATCCATCGGAGCTTCCTCGGCAGATCAGGGTGACCCCACCGGTGCTGAGTTCGCAATGAGAGGTGCCTCGGCGTTGCGCGCCGTGCGGATACTCACCGCTCGGTTCCATCACCTCTACATTATTCCAATCACCGGCGAGAGCTTGCGCCAACCTGGCCATTTCCGGTTGAGCCGTTGCGGTTTTCACGCTGGTAGAGGTTTGCGCGTAGGCAGGGCAACACAAAAGTGTCAATAAAATCCCGGATTCAATTGCTCGAATACTCATGCCGTCCGGAACGAACAGTCCCTGCAATTGGACGACAGCAACCTGGCACTGGTTAGCGGCCGTTTGTAGAAATCTGTGATTCCATTTGGAGCAGCTGTTTCTTGCGTTCGAGACCCCAACGATATCCGCCTAAGTCTCCGTTGGATCGAACCACCCGGTGGCATGGAATTGCAATCGCGACTGGGTTAGTAGCGCACGCTCGTGCAACGGCTCGCACCGCCGACGGTTGCCGTATCGCCTTGGCAACATCAGAGTAGGATTGCGTCTCCCCAAAGTTGATCGACTGAAGATGAGACCATACTCGCCGCTGAAACGCGGTCGCCTGAATGTCGAGCGGAAGAGAAGAAGACGGCTGCGTGCCAGAAATCCGCTGCACGACTTGTTCAGCTAAACTCGCCAGGCCTTCGCCGTCGCGGCGCCTGATCGCAAATGGAAACTCGTGCTTGAGTCCTTGCTCCAACTCTTCATCTGAGTCCGCGAACTGGATGCTGCAAATACCCTTGTCCGTCGCAGCAATCAACATGCGCCCGAGCGGCGAATCGGCAAACGCATAGCGGACTGACGCAGCGATAGCTCCCCGGCGATACTTCGCCGGCTCCATACCCAGCTCCGCCGAAGTGCGTGAATATAGGCGACTGCTCGAGCTATACCCTGCGTCATACATGGCGCGCGTAACCGAATGTCCAGCTTTAAGGTTTTGCCGGAACCCGCGTATCCGGCAGGAGTTCGCATATTCCTTCGGAGTGATTCCCAGCACGGCTTTAAACGTTCTTTGCAGATGAAATGGACTCTGCCGGAATTCCTTGCCAAGGCGCGCTAGTGTGATCGGCTCATCGAGGTGTTGCTCTATGTAGCGGCAAACTGCCTTGATCAGCTCTTGTCGAGGACTACCGGCAATTGCTTTCGGACGGCAGCGGAGGCACTCGCGAAAACCCGCCGACTCTGCCTGTTGCGGTTTCTCGAAAAATGTCACGTTCTCGCGCCGAGGCCGTTTCGATGGACACGACGGTCGGCAGTAGACCCCAGTCGAGGACACAGCGAACACAAACTTACCGTCGCTCGCGATGTCACGCGCCAGGACCGCCTGCCAATGAGAATCGTCGGAAATGTTTGCCATTTCAAAGTTCCTAGGTGTTCGTTCGAAGGTCAGTATCGCACTATTCATGAACGAAGATTACTTGCTGGCGGAACCTGTGAATATCCGCATCTTGCGGTCAAACTGATTTCTTCAATCGGTTGAAACTAAGACAATTGAATGTAGTGCTATGCGGGTTCAGACCAAGCAGTCTGGCGCAGGCGCAGATAATCGGGCAAAGTCTGCTGCCACGCGCGCATTTTGATGCCGTGTGCTTCCAGACTCTTGGGCGAGAGCACGGAATACCTCGGCCGCGCGGCAGGACGGACAAATTTGTCGCTCGTTGTTGGCCGAACCACCGTCTTCGCCCCAGCCTGGTATACGACTTCCGACGCGAACTCAAACCACGAGCAGACCCCAGAGTTCGTGCAATGAACAATACCGTTCGCACCAGTTCGGCAAAGCTTTGTGATCGCGTCGGCAAGATCAAACGTGTAAGTCGGGCAACCGCGCTGATCGTCAACAACTTCAATTTCCGCCCGGGTCGCCGCAAGTTTCAGAATCGTATCCGGAAAACACTTGCCCCAGGGACCGAACAGCCATGAGGTTCGCACGATGCAGGCATCCGGTAAGATCTTGATGATTTTCTCTTCCGCCTCTGCCTTACTTCTTCCGTAGACGTTGATTGGATTGCGGGGATCGCTGACCTCGTACGGCGACGTTTTGCTTCCGTTGAAAACGTAATCCGTACTGATGAAAAGAAGTTTCGCTCCGACTCGGGCCGCCGCCTCTGCGACATTCACAGGCCCCTGCGTGTTCACTGCTGCTGCTAACTCGCGATTCTTCTCGCAGCCATCAACATCTGTATAAGCGGCGGAGAGCACAATCCAATCAGGTGTGCTTTCACTCACCACTTTGGCCACCTGCTCGGGTGAACGAAGGTCCGCCTCTGCGCTTCCGAGTCCAATAACTTCATCGTGAGTCCACTGGCGCATGAGCGCCTTCCCCAACATTCCCGTGGCTCCGAAAACCGTTACTCGCATTGCGTTCAATGACCGAACAAGGAATATAGCGGAACGAGCCACCATCGCGATAGGACGGTACCCAGCGTATTAGAATAGAGTTTACTTTCTACTCCATCCTTGAGGTCTCATCATGGCAACCCTTGAAGCCCCTGTCCGCCCACGCACGCGCGCTCACATCAGCCCATTTCGCAATGAGCCGGTTACTGATTTCTCAAAGTGGGACGTAGCCCGCGAAATGCGCGCCGCCCTAGACAGGATCCGCGGACAGCTCGGCCGCGAGTACGATCTGATCATTGGTGGCCATCGCGTGAAGACGGCGGAGAAGATTCGCTCGCTGAATCCAGCACGACCGTCGGAGATCGTGGGGGTGCACCAGAAGGCTGGCAAGGAACACGTCGAACCAGCGATGCAGGCAGCTTTGCAGGCATTTGAAAGCTGGAGCCGAACTCCTCTTGAGGAACGGGTCGGATTACTATTCCGCGCCGCTGAATTACTTCGTGAACGCAAATTCGAGCTGATGGCCTGGCTGGTTTACGAGGTTAGCAAAAACTGGGCAGAAGCTGACGCCGACATTGCGGAGACAATTGATTTTTGCGAGCTCTATGCGCGTGAAGCCCTGAAACTTGCTCAAGTTAAGACGCATGTGCAGCTTCCCGGCGAGCACGATCAGCTCTTCTATATTCCGCTCGGAGTCGGGGCAGTCATTCCACCGTGGAATTTTCCTTGCGCCATTATGGCGGGCATGACGCTGGCATCAATTGTTTGCGGGAATACCGTCGTTCTGAAACCTTCAAGCGACTCGCCCACGATTGCCGCCAAGTTCGTCGAAATCCTTGAAGAAGCCGGAATGCCCGAGGGCGTGGTGAATTTTTGCCCCGGAGCGGGAGGCAGCTTCGGCGATGCAATCGTTGCTCATCCCAAGACACGGTATATCGCCTTCACCGGTTCACGTGAAGTAGGGCTTCGCATCAATCGAGTTGCCGCGGAAGTTCCCGCCGGACAAATATGGATCAAGCGCACTATCCTCGAAATGGGCGGAAAGGACGCAATTATCGTCGAACCCGACGCTGATCTCGATTCGGCAGTCGAGGGCGTGGCAGCAGCAGCATTCGGCTTCCAGGGGCAGAAATGTTCCGCCTGCTCGCGCGCCATTATTGACGAGCGCATTTATGACAAATTTCTTGAACGGCTGAAAACCCGTGTTGAGCGGCTCTCAATCGGCGATCCCGCAACCAATCCAAACATGGGAGCGGTAATCAACGAAGGGTCGATGAAGTCGATTTTGAACTACATCGAAATTGGAAAGCGCGAAGGCCGCCTGATCACCGGCGGCGAGCGGGCAAAGAATGCTGGCGAAGGGTACTTCATTCAGCCGACCGTAATCGCCGACATTCAGCCGAAATCAAAGCTCGAGCAGGAAGAGATCTTCGGCCCGGTACTGGCGGTGATTAAATCGCGTAGCTTCGAGCACGCACTCCAAATTGCGAATGACACCGAGTTCGGATTGACCGGCGCGATTTATACCGGCTCGCCCGAAAAGATCGAAATCGCCAAGCGCGAATTCCACGTGGGAAATCTCTACATCAACCGCAAATGCACGGGAGCAATCGTGGGTGCCCATCCGTTCGGCGGGTTCAATATGTCTGGAACGGACTCAAAGGCAGGAGGGCCGGATTACCTGCTGCTGTTCACGCAGGCAAAGTCTGTGGGAGAGAAGAATATGTAAGTGATTCGCGGGCGCCCTCACCCGCGAATCACTTAAGCATACCGTCACGCGGACAAGAATGTCCGCGCCACAAAATCATTTGCCCAGCACCAGCTTCGCGATCGTCTGCAGCTGCATGTTCGACGTGCCTTCGTAGATTTTTCCAATCTTCGCGTCGCGCCAATATTTCTCGACCGGATAATCTTTCGTAAACCCAACACCACCGTAAATCTCAATGGCCAACGAAGTCACGCGCTCGGCAACCTGCGAGCAGAATAACTTCGTCATCGCCGCTTCTTTCACAAACGGCACGCCGGCGTCTTTCATTCGTGCGGCGTTATAGACCATCAGCCTTGCGGCTTCAATTTCCGTCGCCATCTGCGCGATTTGAAATTGAATTGCCTGAAACTCAGCGATGCTCTTCCCGAATTGCTTGCGCTCCTGGGCATATTTCGCGGCACATTCCCACGCGCCCCGCGCTACTCCCAGCATCTGCGCGCCAATTCCGATTCGGCCCTCGTTCAGCGTCTCAATCGCGATCTTGTATCCTTTGCCTACTTCTCCGAGGACATTGTCTTTCGGCACGCGACAATCTTCCAGAATCAGTTCACAGGTTGAAGAAGCTCGAATTCCCAGCTTGTCTTCTTTCTTCCCAACCGTGAATCCAGGAAATTCCTTTTCAATGATGAAGGCAGTAATGCCTTTGTATCCCGCCGCCTGATCAACCGTCGCAAACAGAACGAAAACTCCCGCTTCCTTGCCGTTGGTGATCCACAGCTTGCGGCCATTCAGAACGTAGTCTGTTCCCTTCAACTCCGCTCGCGTTTGCATCGCGAAAGCATCCGAGCCCGATCCCGCTTCACTCAACGCATATGCGCCGACCGTGTCCGCTGCCATTCGTGGCAAATGTCGCTTTTTCTGTTCAGGAGTCGCCCATCGCAAGAGTGCATTGTTCACCAGCGTATTCTGCACATCGACTACGACTCCTGCCGACGCATCCGCGCGCGACAGCTCCTCGACCGCCAGGATCGCCTCAAAGAATTTGCCGCCTGCTCCGCCATACTGCTCAGGAATTTCGATCCCCATTAGACTGAGCTGGAAGAATTGATCGATCAGCGACTTGTCGAACACACCTTTTTCGTCCATCTCCCTCGCAAGCGGTCTCACCTTTTCTTCCGCGAACTGGCGGACATTTTCACGGAAAAGGTTTTCGTCTTCGGACAAGGAAGTAAGAGGCGGGTTCAGGTCCTGCTCAACAGTTTCCGGCATAACATTCTCGCGTTCTCAGACTTAAGGAGAAACCCCGATGAAAAAGTTAACTACCTTCGTGCACCTTCGTGTCCTTGTGGTTCAAGAAAACCAATAACCCACAAGGACACAAAGGTACACGAAGAAAATCAACAAAACATAAAGACCAGCGTAGAAAAGTTTACACCTGGGTGGGGACGAAAATAGAGGGTAGATTAAGCCTAAGCGTCAGAAGAGGAGCGGCCGCCGAAAACCAGCTTCAGTGGATCAGACTTCAAAATGCGTTTGATCTGTGTACGGGCATGTGAAGACCACGGTCCGGTCGCATCCAGTTTTATGTATGCCTGCCAGTGCTTCAGCGCCTTTCGCGGCTCGCGCATCTTTTCGTAGGCAAGCGCGAGGTTATAGTGGGCATCGGCGTACGTAGGTGCGAGGTGTAGAGCCGTCAAATAACTCTGCACAGCCTCGGCGATACGACCCGTCTCATCAAGCACGTTGCCGAGATCAAAGTGTGCTAGTGCATACCGTGGATCGATCCGCAACGCCTCGCGATAGTGTTGCTCGGCCGCGCGGTAGTCCTGACGGTTGTAGTACAGAGTGCCCAGATTGATGTGGGCCGCGGCGTGATCCGGATCTAGTTCGAGAACGCGCTCATACGCTGCAATTGCCTGCAGCTGATTCTTCGGATCTTCCTCGAGCGCCACCCCACGCGCAAAGAGTTCTGCCACATCAGGCATGTTTGGTTCCTGCGGCGTTGGCGACGACCTCGTCACCGGCACGCTGGCAACCACCTTCTCTTCCGGAGAAAAATCGAAGACGAACTGGCCGGCGATTGGCTCCAGCAGTCGGCCTTCATGGCGAAACGCCACTCTGTGCCGACCTGAGGTGAACGCGCTTGCCTCGATGAGAGGATTCTCCATTCCAGCAGCCTGCTTCTGCATCGCCGCCACCGATTCGCGAATTTCTACCGGCCTAAGATGACGTGCGCAGAGATCGCGAACTTTTTTCACCTGGAGTAGATCAAAAAAGCTATAGCTTTCAGCCGAAGAGAGCAGCCCGGCTTTTTCCCACGCGACCAGTTGCCGTGAGTTCAAGCGCAGGATGCGAATCAGATCTTCTCGGCTGTAGCGGTACACGTTGTGTTGAAAGCTACGCGTATTATCGGAAGCGCAATGTTGCGTGTGCAATAGGAAAAAAGGGCCTGGTGGAACCTTTTCTGCCAACATTTGCTGCACAATTGGTGCAACCGATGTGAAGGAGCTGTGGAAGAAAAGGCCCAAACTCATCCTCTGGTCGCAATCGGAAGTTACCGCGATGCTAATGCGAGGTACGGCCGTTTCTGGCGGGCCCGAGCCGGAACACTTTCTGCGCATCAGCATTGAACTCTATGATGGAGGAGTTCGCTTTCGTGCCACCGTCAAAATAAGGCATCAGAGCCACGCGTGCGATGAGCCGGTTCGGCTTGACGTTTGACGCTTCGAATTTGACCGTCTGCAACTGATCTTTCACTTTACTTCTTTGCAAAGCCAAACGTTGCAGCCGAGTCATGGCACGATCAATCACGCGCGCCAATTCGGCCCCGTTTCCTGCAGCTCGGCCATCCTTTAAGTGCAGTTGCGCCTTCTCCGGAGAAAACCACGTAGGGTTGCGGTTCGATTCCTGTGGCGGGCCGAGGTGCACTACCTCGCACAAGTGAGCGTGCGTTGTGATTTCACTTTCAGAGTCCGAGGCCGTACGCTTGCGAAGAACGTAGCGCGCGAATGCAGCCTCTTCAATTCGCCCGTGAACTCCTGCTTCTTCGAATGCCTCAAGGGCTGCGGATTGCGCGCGTGTAAGACCTCTTACCACTCCGCCCTTGGGAAACGTCCAGCGGCCCTTACGGGTACGAACCAACAAGAACTGGATCTTAAATTTGCGGACACGATAGCAAACGGCAGCAACTTGCTCCCGCTTGCGCGATCTTCCGCCGCGTTCAGGGAGCAGCAATTCGGAGAGCGGCTGCCCCCAGCGCCTGAATGTCCGTATCAGTTGCAACTTTGCCGCCGTCACCAGCTCAGAGTGCCCGAAGCGATGCCACATGCCTAGAGAACACTTTGATTCTTCAATGGTAATGACCGGATTGTTAAACGCGTAAGAATTTGCGCGTTACCGCAAAATCGGCCGATGCGGCGCACAATTGGCAAATCACAGCTCGACCGCACCACCGAAAGAATCTTCTTACGTACTTGCTGCCGGCTTGCGCTCGGGTCAGAATTTGGGTTCTGTTCGCGTTGGAGCTGATAGTGGAAAGCCTCTATTGCCTGCGCTGTAATCGAGAGATCGAGGCGGGGCAAAAATCCGTTGCCGTTTATGTTTTTGCGCAAACGGTGGGTATCCGGCCACGGCAGAAATCGGCGGCGCGGCGAATCTGTTTTTGCACCCAGTGCTCGGTGTCATTGGCGATGGGGCCGGCGCCGGAAGGAGCCCTCAACATTGCCGCGTGGCAGATGATCCGCGAGCTCGTCAGCGCCGATCCCGCGTTGAGTGCGGCGGCGTGGGAGGACTTGCGGGATGTTCATGCTTTTCTTCCGGAAAACGGCGCCGAGAATGGTACCCGTCCGGCCGTGGGCGGCTATCTGGATTTCTAACTCCCTTCTCGAATTGGTCCCGCAATTCCTCGAAAATTCATTGAAGTCGCATGGGTAACCGTGGAGTATGATTGCGTTCGCAGCTACAATGTCTTTTAATCATCCCCCGCTATTGCCTCGCGTTCCCGCTGTGCTTTGCAGATTCTAGATATGGCGACCCCGGCAACACTCGAAAAACGCACAGGACTTGCATATTGGATGGAGGAAGTGCTCGTCCAGTGCGCAAAAGCCGAGCACGACTTCAGCAGCGATTCAGTTCACGACCTCCGCACTGCCCTGCGCCGTTGCCGATCAATGGCGGACGGTATCAGGGCGTTCGACCCGGACCCAGCATGGAAAAAAATGCGGCGAGCCGGCAAGGTCCTCTTTAGTAGCCTCGGCAACCTGCGCGACACCCACGTGATGATGGAATGGGTGGAAAAACTGGCGCCGGTTGGCGACCCCGTGCGGGCAAACCTTGTCGCTTATCTTGTAGCGCAGGAGCGGGAACTGAAGAGGAACGCTGGCGCCACGCTACAGAATTTCGATCGCCGGCAATGGAGAGGCTGGGCTGGGAAGTTACCGGCGCGAGCGATGCGTATCCCACTCGACGGACCAGTTTTCGCCCATCTTGCGCTCGAGCGATGGTTCCACGCCCACGAGCTGCATGTTCGCGCGCTTAGAAATCGTACCAATGTCGCCTTTCACGAGCTGCGAATCGGGATAAAGCGGTTCCGCTACATCGTGGAGAATTTCCTGCCACAGCTTCATCAAGCATGGGGGCATGACCTCAAGAAAATACAGGACCTGCTTGGCGATGTGCATGATCTTGACGTGCTATGGCAGACGGCGATTCGCATCAGAGCATTCTCGACGCCTTCCGAGCGGTCCGAATGGCGGTCGCGTGTGAAACACGAACGCGAGGAACGCCTTGCGGACTACCGTGCGAAGATGACCGGCAAGGGGTCTCTATGGGCCACCTGGCGGGCGGAGCTGCCGCAGGCCGAAGATCTTCGGTCCCTGGGCCTTGAGCGATTACGAATCTGGGCGTCGTTCCTCGACCCAAAGCCTGGTCATTCAAAACATGTCGCCCGCCTCGCGCTACAACTTTATGACGGTCTGCCGAGCAAAGGAATCGTGTATGGCCCACGCCGCGAGGTGTATCGCACTGTGCTGCACGCAGCCGCATTGATGCATGACGTGGGGCGGTTTAAGACTAATTCAGGACATCACAAGCTCTCAGCGCGGCTGGTGCGAAATTTAGTCCCACCTCTGGGCTGGACATGGAATGAGTTGCGTCTCGCCGCGCTGGTTGTGCGCTATCACCGCGGCGCTCTGCCCAGAGAAACGCAAAGAAGTTTCGCTGCGCTTTCTGAATCAAGGCAAAGGCTGGTCCAATTCCTTGGAGGCATTCTGCGGCTCGCCTGCGCGTGCGATTGGCAGCATGACGGTAAAATATCGCGCATGAACATTGAGTCAGTGGATTCCGTGATCACGGTGCGGGCTGAAGGATATGTGGAATCGACGCCGACCGCCGAGCATATCGCGGCGGCACGGCATTTGCTGGAGCTGACTTATGGCCGGCCGCTCTTTGTTTTGGACAAGCAAGAAGCGCATGCACAGGTGGCTTAGTCACACCAGACCTGTATTCCGCGTTACAGCAATCTCGAAAAGGTCAATCGTTGCACAGTATGCTGAAGTCCCAAGCACGCAAGCGTAAAACGCGCCCGAGGCCAGCACGCCCAATCGACCACCATGGAGGTGCGCTCACCGATCTCGCTCTACGTGCCTGTCTCATCGCCAGCGACGCAGCGGCAAACACCAAAGAATTCCTGTCAGGATCTTCCCGCCTCGCGTTCCTTGCAGTGAGAGATTGCGAAAAGGAGCTCGATCGGATCGAGCAGGAGATGGACGAGCATCTTCCCTCCGCAATCACCCACGTCTCCGAGCCCGAGGCGCGCGAGCTACTGGCATGCCTTCGCTTCAGCAATGATTTAGAGCGAATTGGAGATTTGCTCTGGGGTGTTTCCCAGCGAGTTCACAACCTTAGCGCGCCCCTGCCGAAGCATGATTCGCAACAACTGATTGAAATGGTGATTGTGCTCGAAACCATGCTGCAGCGCGTCCGCCAAGGCTTCGTTGAACGCGATCTTGATCCGGCTAGTTATGTGCTGCGGGCAGACCGGGAGATCGATCAGACCTACAAATCGCTTTTCCGCCGCCACGTGCAGGAAGAGCACGGCGATACGAAACACGGAGCTGACGCGCTGCTAATGGCACAGGCACTCGAACGCGCCGGCGACCATGCTACGAACCTTGCCGAAGAACTCTTCCGCCTGATCGAAGGCCGCAGCCTACGCCACGCGCCAAAAAGACAGCTACGAGACTAGTTTTACGCAAACCGCGTTCCTGCGACAGAATTGAGCCCTTGCATACATTCCAGGCACGACGACTGACCACTTTCGTAAACGCGAATGTAAAATTCAGCGGCTCTGTCACTTTTGACAGTCGCCGCTTAGTGTGCCGGAACTCAGAATCTAATTCCTACAGTCAATCGGAAGGCTTTCGGCGGGGCGGGAACTTGGGGGGCCGCCGCCGAAAGCCCGACTACGAAGCTAGTCCAATTCTGACAACATGGATTCACGACTGATATGGGAGACGTCGGCCGGTCGTCGAGCAGCTAATTCATCTCCAGCAGAGCAAGAATAGCTTCAACTGGCCGGATTCTTTGAGCTCTGGCAATTTTGACAGTTGCTGTCTCTCAAACTTCTACTCACAATCATCGCAATTGCAGTTCACCCTTACCGGAGTCGGCCTTCGGCAGGGAGCCCGGACGCCCACGCCGAAGGCCGATTTAATCGCAGTCCCTTGCACCATGCGCTGCAAATCCCCATCCGCTCGTCAAGGTCGCATTTCCTTTCACACGTAAATCACCTGCCTCCAGGACGAGAACGCGACCAGAAGAACTGGTCAAGCTTTGGGTGAATCGCCAGCGGAACAAGTTCTTAGTTGTCAAATTGCAGAGTTTCCGCGAAAAGGGAGATATTCATGTCGCTTGAGAGTTCAAGCGGGAATGGTTTTTGAATCTCCTCCAGTTCATGCCGCATCTTTTCTTGGTAAGCGTCCACGGTAATAAGGGTGATTGCATGAACAAGTCCCAGAAAATTGCTGCGGTTTTCTCTGTACTGGTCATCAGCGCTGTCGTCTTCTCCAGCACCGGATGCGACAAGACAGAGGCAAAACAAGCGGCCGCCCCGAAAGCACTGCCTGTGAAAGTGGAGGCAGTTGATCTGGCGCCTGTGCCTCGTACGGATGAGTACGTAGCGACAATAAAGTCGCGGCGGTCTGCAAGCATACAGCCCCAAGTGGACGGAACGCTGACCAAAATCTTGGTCAAATCCGGTGATCACGTACGCGCCGGACAAGTCCTCATGACAATCGATCCACTCAAGCAGCAGGCCACCGTCGATCAACAACGCAGCACCGCGGCGCAAAAGAAAGCCACGTTCGATTACAACCAGACTGAGGTAGAACGTCAGCGCAAATTATATGAGGGCGGGGTGACCAGCAAGCAAGATTACGACTACGCGCAGCAGGCATACGAAAATTCCAAAGCCGACTGGGAGGCCGCCAAAGCCGCAATCGCTACCCAGGAACGACAGCTCGCTTATTACAATTTAACTGCACCTTTTAACGGCATCGTCGGCGATGTTCCGGTCCACATCGGTGACTACGTGTCGCCTCAGACTCTGCTTACCACCGTGGACGAGAACGCGGAACTCGAAGCTTACATTTACGTCCCGACTGAGCGCGCCTCGGACATTCGGATGGGATTGCCGGTGCAAATCGTCAAAAGCAACGGCGAGCCGATCGAGAAAACGCAAATCGATTTCATTTCGCAGCAGGTTGATAACGCCCTCCAGGGCGTCCTTGTAAAAGCGCCAGTTCATGCGCCTTTGGATCGGTTCCGCACTTCGCAACTGGTAAAGGCCCGCGTCGTCTGGAGTACCGCGCCGGCGCCCACGGTGCCCGTGCTTGCGGTCACCCGCATTGGCGGACAGCCGTTTGTTTATGTTGCAACTGCGGCCGACAATGGGACCGTCGCGAAGCAACGCGCTGTGACACTCGGCGACACGATCGGCAATGACTATGCAGTAACAGGCGGTCTGAATGCCGGAGACAAAGTTATTATTTCCGGAATTCAGTTCCTCGTCGACGGCGTCCCTGTTCAACCCATCAGCTAACAATCCGAGTTTTGAACCCTGCTGACCACTCCAATGGCGTGCAGGAATAAGGCAGGTTCCACTTGGTTGATTTTTTCATTCGACGACCTATTTTTGCGACCGTCTGCGCTCTGCTGATCATCCTGGCGGGTGCAGTCTCAATTCCCACGCTCCCCATTTCGCTGTACCCGAATCTGGCGCCACCGCAAGTCACGGTGACCAGCAACTACGTAGGCGCGAACGCAAACGTGGTTGAATCGGCGGTAACAATCCCGCTTGAGCAACAGATCAACGGCGTCGAAGGCATGCATTACATGACCTCGACCAGCTCAAATGACGGCACCAGTACGATCAACGTGGTGTTTCGCACCGGCTACGATCTGAACATTGCGGCGGTTGATGTTCAGAACCGTGTCGCAACTGCACAAGGGCGGCTGCCGCAGGAAATCAAGAACACGGGCGTTACGATCACCAAGGCGAACCCGAATTTCGTCTTCGCGGCTGGATTTTTCTCGCCTGATAACAGTCTTTCAAACCAGTACATCTCAAACTACCTCGATGTATATGTGAAAGACGCGCTGAAGCGCATCCCCGGCGTCGGCGACGTTTTGATTTTCGGCGAACGCAAATACGCCATGCGCGTGTGGTTGGATCCAACCAGGCTGGCAGCACGTCAACTCACAGCGGCGGATGTTATCTCCGCCCTGCAGGAGCAAAACGTCGAAATTCCGGCCGGTCAGCTCGGCCGTCCGCCCGCTGACCCGAAGCAGAATTTTCAGGTCGCTCTGCGCGTCGTTGGGCGTCTTTCTGATCCAAAGGAATTCGAAAACATCATTCTCAAGAACACGCCGAACGGAATCGTTCAGCTTAAAGACGTCGGCCGAGCAGAGATCGGTGCTGAAAGCTACGACACCAACCTGATGTACAGCGGGCATGAGGCGATCGGAGTTGGCGTGCAACAGCTCTCGAATGCCAATGCGCTCGATGTGGACAGAGCTGCGAAGGCTGAACTCGAAGAATTGTCGAAATCATTTCCTCCAGGGATGAAGTATGTAATCGCCTTCGACACCACGACCGTCGTCGGCGACTCGGTGAAGGAAGTAGTGACAACGCTCGAAGAGGCGATTCTGATCGTCATCATCGTGATTTTCCTCTTCCTGCTCGATTGGCGCGCGACCATCATTCCCGCCGTCACGATTCCGGTTTCGCTGATCGGCACGTTCGCGTTCATCAAGATATTCGGCTTTTCTATCAATTCACTGACGCTCTTTGGAATCACGCTGGCCACCGGGTTGGTAGTAGATGACGCAATCGTTGTCATCGAAAATGCGCAACGTCACATTGATGCCGACCACACGGACCCGCACGCAGCAACCTCGGTCGCAATGGCCGAAGTCGCGAGCGCTGTTGTCGCAACATCGCTAGTCCTGATTTCGGTTTTCGTGCCGGTTTCGTTTTTCCCCGGTACGACGGGCATTCTGTACCGTCAGTTTTCGTTGACTATTGCGTTCTCGATTGCGATTTCCCTTTTCAACGCGTTAACGCTTTCGCCGGCGCTGGCTGCTCTGTTACTGCGGGGCGAAGAATACAAGTATTCGCTCCTTTCGTGGACGCGCGTCGGCTGGCTGACGCGGGCCTATGAAAAATTCGTCCGCGGCATGGAGACCGCCATTCGCGGCACGGCCACGGGTTACGGCAAAGCGATCTGCCGGGTGCTGAAACATCGCTACGCAATGATCGTATTGTTTCTTGTCGGTCTTGTGGCCACCGCATATACGTACCGGCATGTTCCTACAGGGTTCGTTCCACAGGAAGACCAGAACTACTTCATTGTCGTCGTACAGGCGCCACCTGGAGCTTCGCTTTCTTACACAACCAACATCGCAAGACAGGCTGAACAGATTCTCCGCGCCGATCCAGACGTATTCGGTACTTTTGCTGTTCCGGGATTTTCTCTCTCCGGCGGCAGTTCGCCGAACTACGGCCTGGTCTTTGCCCCCTTGAAGCCGATTGACGAGCGCCGCGCCAAAGGTCACGCTGCGAGCGATATTGTTGCGCGCGTTTCGCCAAAACTTTTCTCCATTCCCGGGGCGATTGTCGTCGCATTCGAGCCGCCTGCTGTGAACGGTATCGGAAGTTTCGGCGGCTTTCAGTTCCAGCTCCAGGATTTGGGCCGAAATACGCTCCAGGATCTGGACACCGTCGCTCACAAGATTGTTGCGGGCAGCCATCAGCGTCCTGACCTGACAGGATTGTTTACGAGTTTCACCGCGAACGATCCTCAGCAGCTTGTGGAGATCGACCGTGAGAAGGCGAAGGCGATGGCCGTTCCGATTAACCAGGTCACGCAGGCCCTGGGCGTCTATATGGGATCGCAATATGTGAACGATTTTGATTTCAACAACCGTTCCTATCGCGTCTACGTACAGGCTGACCAGCCATTCCGCATGAGCGCTCGCGACCTGCGGCAATACTACGTGCGTTCAGATACGAATGGTCTAGTGCCTCTCGCAAACATCGTTTCGCTGAAAGAAACTTCCGGGCCGCAAGTGATCAATCACTTCAATCTGTTCCGTTCGGCAGAGATCGACGGCGCCGCTGCTCCGGGCTTCAGCTCCAGTCAAGGTCTGAAGGCCATGGAGGATCTGGCCAAGCAAAATATGGTGCAAGGCATGTCGTTCAGTTGGTCAGGGTTGGCGCTGGAAGAAGTGGAAGCCGGTGGCAAGGCGATCCTCATCTTTGCGCTAGGATTGCTGGTCGTATATCTTACGCTTTCGGCGCAGTACGAGAGCTTTGTGCTGCCGTTCATTATTCTGCTCGCAGTACCAATGGCTGTGCTCGGGGCGTTGCTCTTCATCTCTGCGCGCGGATTTGTGGATGATGTTTACGTTCAGATCGGGTTGGTCATGCTGATCGGGCTTTCGGCGAAGAACTCGATTCTGATCGTCGAATTCGCCGAGCAGCTGATTGAGAGAGGCCGCACAATCGTAAATGCCGCGATCGAAGCTGCCGAGCTGCGTTTGCGGCCGATTCTGATGACCTCATTCGCGTTTATTCTCGGGGTGCTGCCGCTCTATTTCGCATCCGGCGCAGGCAAGATCGGTCGCCACTCTGTGGGGACCGCGATTGTGGGTGGAATGTTGTTCTCCACAGTTTTGAATTTGTTCTTTATTCCGGTGCTGTACGTCATAGTAAAAACCTTGCTGGCTTCACTCTCGAAACGAGGACCCAGGTCAGTTCGCGAATCCGAGGAACCTGAAGTCAGCCAGGTCGCGTGAGGCCAGTGTTTAGCATCGATCGCATTTCCGCACTACACTACATGCATGTTCGAGAGCATTCTTTGCCAAATCACGGAATACGATCCTGACGTACTTGAGACTGTCATTGAGCTCGCGGTAGAGATCGCCCGCGAAGGCCGGGAGGGCCGGCGCATTGGCACCCTCTTTACGCTCGGCGATGAGCAAGCCGTATTGGCTAAGTCGCGTTCCTTAATACTGGATCCGCTGTCCGGCCACCCGGAGCCTCTGCGTCACGTGAGTAACCCGAATCTGCGAGGAACAATTAAAGAATTGGCGCAACTCGACGGCGCATTCGTCATCAGCCGCGACGGGGTCGTTCTCTCCGCGTGCCGATACCTCGACGCTCTCGCATCCAATGTTGAAGTACCGCTAGGACTTGGGAGCCGGCATCTCGCCGCGGCAAATATGAGCGCGGTTACCAATGCGGTTGGAATTGTAGTTTCGGAAAGTTCTGTGGTCCGCCTTTTCTGCCACGGGAAGCTGGTTGGAGAAATCATCCCGGAACTCTGGATGATGGACCACCATGCCGCCAAACTGGGAGGCCCGTTCAAGAAGGAAACCTACGGCGATCTGACCGTGCTAACGCCGAATTCGGTCCGCGCCTTCACTGCCAAATAAGTAAACTAACCAGACAAACTTCTCTTGGATCAGCTGTGGAGCAAAAGTGCCGAAGCCAGTATTGCTAAGCGTAGATGATGATTCCGATGTTTTGCGTGCCATCGAACGCGACTTGCGTTCGCAGTACGGCGCCGAATATCGCGTGCTGGGCAGCGACTCTCCTGAGCAGGCGCTCGATATCCTCAAGCAGTTAAAAGTCCGGAACGACAGTGTCGCCCTGCTGCTTGCGGATCAGCGCATGCCGCGCATGGACGGAGTGCAATTCCTGCAAGAGGCCATGCGCATCTATCCTGATGCGAAGCGCGCTCTGCTGACTGCATACGCCGACACCAGCGCCGCAATCAGCGCGATCAACGAAGCCAGTATTAACTACTTTTTTCTTAAGCCTTGGGACCCACCGAACGAACGGCTCTATCCGCAGCTCGATGACTTGCTCGACGATTGGCTGGCGTCTTATCGTCCGTCCTACGAAGGAATTCGCGTTCTGGGGACTCGTTGGTCGCCGCGTTCTTACGAATTGCGTGATTTTCTCGCGCGCAACCATGTTCCCTATCAGTGGATCGATGTTGAACTCAGCGCGAACGATCCTGAGACCAAGCGCTTGCTCGACGTGCTAGGCCCCGATGCCTCGTCTCTTCCTGTCGTACTTTTTCCGGATGGCACCAAACTTCTCGAAAGCCTTCCCTCTCAGGTCGCGCAAAAAGTTGGGCTGCGCACGCGCGCTCAAACCGACTTCTACGATCTCGCGATCATTGGCGGAGGTCCCGCTGGCCTGGCAGCCGCCGTCTATGGCGCTTCGGAGGGATTGCATACGGTAATCGTCGAGCGCGAGGCGCCCGGCGGGCAGGCCGGCATGAGTTCGCGGATCGAAAATTATCTCGGCTTCCCCACTGGCCTGAGTGGCGGCGATCTCGCCCGCAGAGCTGTTGTGCAGGCACAGCGTTTTGGAGTGGAAATACTTTCGCCTCAGTCTGTAACCGGAGTTCGCATCGAGGGGCCCTACCGCATTATTAAGCTGGCCGACGACAGTGAAATTTCCTGCCACGCTCTGATGGTCGCCAGTGGTGTCCAGTGGCGGCGTCTTGAAGCGCCAGGTATCGATCGGTTTCAGGGGGCGGGGGTCTACTATGGCGGTGGCGCAACCGAAGCGATGTCATGCAAGGGCGAAATCATCTATGTCGTCGGCGGCGCAAATTCTGCCGGCCAGGCCGCGATGAATTTTGCCAAGTACGCTGAAAGAGTCGTGATACTGGTGCGCGGCAGTTCGCTTTCCAGCACTATGTCCCAGTACTTGGTCGACCAGATCAAACAGACACAAAACATCCAGATATGGACTCATGCCAGCGTCGCCGAAGTACATGGCAATTCGCACCTGGAAGAAATTTCCGTACTCTGCTCCGACACCAACAAGATCGAGCGTGTGCCGGCGAGTTCGGTTTTCATCTTCATCGGCGCGCTGCCGCAAACGGATTGGCTCGGCACTCTGGTTGAGCGCGACGAGCGTGGCTTTATTTTGACCGGCCCGGATCTTATCCGCGATGGCCAGCGTCCCAAAGGCTGGACCCTCGACCGGGATCCATTTCTTCTGGAGACGAATGTCCCCGGAATTTTTGCAGTTGGAGATGTGCGGCACGGCTCAGTAAAGCGCGTCGCCTCAGGCGTGGGCGAAGGATCAGTCGCCGTGCAGTTTATTCATCAATATTTGAGCAAAGTCTAAATGGCAGAAAAATCTGAGTTGCTCAAAATACCCGCATTTGCCGGTTTACCCGACGATCAACTCGACTGGTTTCTCAACCATTGTCAGGAAATCAAGGTTGCCGCCGGAGATACCTACGTGCGTCCCGGCGATCCCGCTGACGCCATGTTCGTCCTTCTGGAAGGCCAGTTTCAGTTCCGCGGTGAGTTTGGTGGACAAACCGTTATTTTTTCGTCAAAGGCCGGCGATGTCACAGGGGTGCTTCCGTTTTCGCGCATGATGCAGTTCAATGTCGCCGGCCGTGCGGTCACTGACGGCCGCATTGCTGCGTTTTCCGACTTCGTTCTTTCCCGAACTCATGCAGCGCATGCCAGTCCTCACCCAGCGCCTGGTGGGGCTTCTGTCGGATCGCATCCGTGAAACCACCAGGATCGAACAGCAGCGGGACCGGCTGGTAGCTCTCGGCAAACTTTCCGCCGGACTCGCGCACGAGCTCAACAACCCCGCTTCCGCAGCCAAGCGCGCGAGCGGCCAACTACGTCAGACTCTGAAAAAGATAAAGGACGCCAGTCACGAGCTCGGTCGCCGCAACCTGACTCCGGCGCACAAATTGGAGATTGAAAGCCTCGAGACATCTTTCATTCAGCAAAACGAGCCCCCTCCTGACGCGCTCACCGCCAGCGACCTCGAAGGCCAGATTGATTCCCTGCTGCGCAGTCACGGCCAGAACGACTTATGGCAGCTATCGGCAGATTTAGCGCACCGCGGAGTCAAGCCCGCGGCACTTGAATCATTGTTCGCGAAGCTCGGCGCAGACACTGCCCGGGCCGCCCTGATCAGACTCTCCGCTTCGGTTGAAATTGCTGACCTCTTGAACCAAATTGAAAGCAGCGTCTCGCGAATTTCCGATCTCGTCCTGGCTATCAAGGAATACACCTACATGGACCAGGCTCCGGTGCAGAACGTGGACGTCGTGAAGAGCCTGGAAAATACGCTGACAATCCTGAACCACAAATTGAAAAAAGGAGTGAACGTCAAGCGCGAGTATCAGAAAGTCCCATTTCTCGTGAACTCATTCGGAAGTGAACTCAACCAGGTCTGGACGAACCTGATCGACAATGCCATCGACGCGATGAACGGCAAAGGCGAACTTCGCGTTCGAACCTATCGCGACGATGGATGCGTCGTCGTCGAAATTGGTGACAACGGCTCGGGAATCGCGCCGCAAGTAAAGGCGCACATATTCGAGCCCTTCTTCACCACGAAAGCCGTCGGGCAAGGCACCGGACTCGGCCTCGACACTGTGCAGCGAATCGTGAAAAAGCATCGGGGAAATATTCAAGTCGCTTCGGAGCCGGGGAATACCGTATTCCAGGTCTGGCTTCCGTTGTCAGAAGCGTCGAGCTAGTCTCCGCTTCTTCCCACGTAGCTGAACTCTACGTAATCCCGTCAAAGCGCTTCATTTCCCATGCGATCCTAAGTTTCTAAGTTGCTATAGCGGAATAAATGAAATACTGGAGCCGACGATCGGACTTGAACCGATGACCTGCCGATTACGAATCGGCTGCTCTACCAACTGAGCTACGTCGGCTTTTGCGGGATAAGCTCAGTTTAGCATGTGCTTGTCTGTCTCTATTGCAGCTTCCAGGGCTTGTAGACAGCGACGGCCTTGCGCCGGCCGAACAACACCGAGCTGCAGATCCCGAGAAGCAGCATGATTGAAACCGTGTACTCTCCAGCAACCGAGTTGTTCACGACTAATCCAAGCACAGGTTTATAAATTAGGAACTCCAACAGGAGGGCTGCGGCGATGGTGGCGAGAATGCCAGCCCTGTTCCCAAATCGTAGCGCCACGCAGAAAATTGTGAGAAGAAACAGTAACGGCAGCAAAGAAGGGAAAGCGACACTCATTCTGAACAGAACAGGTATGAGTGCCGACGTGACGGCTACACAAGCCGCGATCCCAAACCATGCCCAAATACGGTTTGCCGAGAACCATCGGCGAAGCCCACTCGTCGCTGCCCTCGTCATCCCTTCGACGAGTCTTTGAATCTTGCCGCTCCAAACGATGCAAAACTCCACGAACAAGCACAGCAGCAGGAAGCACTCACCTATGACGTCGGCAAACGGACTTGTAACGAGCGAATGGCTGCTGGGCGCTGGAGTTGTTGAATCGATGGCGGCAGGTTTCGCGTTTGTGTAGACGGCAGAGCTGGGCCCAAGAACGACGGCTGGCGTAGGCGGCGAATTTGTTCCAGTGGGTATTTCGATTACAGACATACTGGTGGGCCCAAGACCTACTCTCTGCAGCTACATTGATGCAGCTGCACTGTCGTGAGATGCCGAAGGAAAAATTTATCAGGCGAAGTCAAGTTCCGATATGACGTTGTCCAGTCTGGCTTTCGGAATGTACTTCCGAGTGAGAATCCGGACGTTTTTTCTTTAAGGTAAGTAGCTTGGAACATAGAATCCAGCCAACTCAAACAGTTTTGCAGGCAGGCAATCTGAAGACAGAAAAAAGACGTTAAACGACCTGCCCGCAAGGAACAAAAACTGGAAGCTGGAGATACGTTCATGAGAGTTGGGAAGCCTTGGGTACCTTCGTGCTCGTTTCTATGTTTAACAGTTTTGATGTCATTGCCGTCCTTTGCAGGCGTATGGGTTTCATCCCCCACCAGCGCCACCGTTTCCTCCTCGGGGAGCGCATCCTCGAGTTCCCCTGTTCACTTCGTAGCAACCGGCAATTCCCCTGCATGCGGTAAGGGTGTCGCTGCAATGGGTATTTACACTGCTCCGGGCAAACTGGCTTACGTCGTGAATGGAGGCAATCTCGACAAGAGTTTAAGCCTCGCTGCAGGCACTTACAACGTCGCCGTTCAGGAATGGGACAACTGCGGGATGTCGTCAAAAGCAATGGTCAAGGTTACGGTCAGCGGCTCGTCCACTGGCGGTTCCGGATCCGGCTCCGGCGTCACACCCATGGTTGTAAAGAACCTGCAATCCCAAAAGGGATGGTCAGGTTTCGCATTGCTGCCGCCCAAGTTCCTCATTTGCGAGACTTGCACGTCCGCAGGGCCTGAGCTGAAATGGGGCTGGACGCAACAAATCGGTTCGCCATCTCTGAGCGGAGCTTCGACAAAATCCGTCTACGGCGGCGGGACGGTTCAATGGGGAGACGTACTCTGGAACAACCACCTGATCGGAGACTTCTCCTCGCAGGACATTCACGATTCCGACCACACTCTGGTGCCACAGTTCCATAACTTCACCTACGACGTTTACTTCTTCGTGAAGAACGTCGAAGTTTCGCAGGCTTTGGAATTCGACATCAACCAATTTACCCTCGGCAAGAAGTTCATCTGGGGACACGAATGCCGCGTGGCCGGTGGCCATCAATGGGACATCTGGGACAACGTCAACGAACATTGGTTGAAAACCGGAGTTCCTTGCAATCCCATTAGCAATGCCTGGAACCACTTAACTATTCAGGTGCAGCGAACGGATGACAACAAGCTGGTGTTCAAGTCCGTCACCTTGAACGGTAAGACGTCAACCCTGAACCACACCGAAGCGCCGACTACAACTTCCTGGCACGGCATTACCATCAACTATCAGATCGATGGGAACCGTTATGGCGATCCGTATACCGTCTATATCGATAAGCTGACGTTCACGATGGCGCCGTAAGAAGCTTACTTACCTGGCACAAATGGCCGCCTTTCTTGGCGGCCATTTTTATCGCTTACATCAATGCACGGAGAACTCCGCACGAATCCTCTGCATGTTCTGCGCTAAAGGTTTCTCAACGTCTCCCGAATCGAATTGGTTGAGTGCTGATGGCTGAGTGCTGGCCGTTCACTGCACTACGCCGTCCCAGCCTTCTGATATCGTTCATACTCCTCTTCTGAACGCGTCGGGAGTAGAACCCATAGCGTGTACACACCCATAGCCGTTCCGAAAGGGATGTGAAAGAACAAGGAAATCACACCCACGATAAGCGCCATAGGTCGCGCCCACGACTGCCTATTCAAGAGCCCCCAACCCGCTGGGAATCCGAAGGCCCCCTTAATGATGGAAAATATTCCCGCGATTGCTACCAACGGCCGAACGAAAGATGGAGCGCCAGCCGCCGGGCCATCTGGCCCGAACACCCAACCGCCAACGATAAGTGCAACAACCCCTCCAACCACCTCGAGCGCCGAGAACGCCATCCACAGAATTCCCAGCAATCGCACGTGGCCTTCAACTCGGCCCGGCCGAGGAGCCCCAGTGAATACCAGCCCGGTGATTTCCTTGCCGCAGCGGCTACAGAATTTCTGGCCAGCTTGCAACGGTGTGCCGCATTGATCGCAGAACATAGGTCCTCCATGTGGCCCATTTTGGAGTACGCGCCTTGTGAGAGATTCGTTCCAGCGCTGCAAACGAAAAGGCCACCCGGCAACAGGGCGGCCTCTTCTTTCAAGGGAGAATAGTTCCAACGGAGGGTTTATACCGTCAAAACTTTCTGGCGAAATCTTATGAGCCGGGAACTAGGGTGTCAAGAAAAGTTTTAAGAAATAAGTTGTTTGTTTTCAATCGATTGAACAATGGGCGTTAGAAAGTTTAAAATAGGCCTCTTCAGGCCTGAAAGCGCCTTCGTCAAGCGTTCAACCAGTGTTGATTGAAGAACTTACGCCCGCATTGCTGGCATTTTCGTTTCGATCCGACAGGTGAAGGGCGATGATTTCGATCTGTTCGGGGCGATCAAAGACCTTTCCGGGCAGCAGACGTTTTGTTAAGACCCGGAAACCACCAAACGCAATTCCGGCGATGATCGCGAGCCCACAAATAACTCCTGCAAGCAAAATCACTCCAACGATCAGATTCGCCGGATTGTCACGCAAAGAAGAAAATGTCTTCTGGTTCCAGGTGATATCTGCGTCGTAATTGACAGCAGCAAGGAGTGACTTCGCGTCGCCCTCTGAAGCGTTTCCGCTTGCCAGGACGAGCATTGGTCCCGTGCGCTTGATCGCTAACAAATCGCCCAACTGGTGCGCCTGCTGCGCCGATTGAATCTGTTTCAGCTGTTCGATTGCAATTTGTGGTGTGGGATAACCGATCAGCATCAATTTCGCCTGCCGGCCCGAAAGATCGTACTCGCCGAGCACCACCTCTGCGCCCCTGCTGAAGTCCACCAATCGCGCCGGCAACGGAGCCGAGATCGCATCCATTCCAACCGGCCCCATAACATACCTAGTCGAGTTCTTGACGTACGACCGTTTGGGCAAGTAAGTCAGCAGTCCGGGCAGGTTCGCTGTGTTCCCCGCCGGACGAGGCAGGTCGTCAGCAAGTTCACGCAGTTCCGCCGCAGACATGGCCGTGACTCGCTGAAATACGGCGTCCACGAGAATGTTTCCCCTGTAGAAGAGAACGCGCTCATTCAAGGATGCCCCCATATCACCAATCTCTTCCGTTGGCATCTGCGGCATTTTGTAGAAGGTGAATGCGCCGTAGGCGCCGCTGGCATCCTGGAAACGAGCGGCTTTGATGGTCAACTTACGCCCATCATCGCGTGTGTATGTCGCTCCTTCGAAGTCGGTGAAGCCATATTCCTTGAGCAGCGAGGCATTCGCCGGATCGGCAGATTCGGGGGATTTGCTGGTTTGCTGCGGGTTGACCATCTCCCACCCGGCAAATACCTTCGGAAGCATCGACGCCGATTTAGGTTTTTTCGCGAAAGACGAGAGGGCGAGAAAGAAGGGTAAGCAAAAAAGCAACATCTTTTCGGAAAATCTCATGAAATAGGGCGGCAAATCCCGTAGGGATTAGACTACAGACTGCAGGAGAAAGTTTCCACTAAGGTCAGTAGTACCTAACGAGTCAAGACGCGTGCAGCCAAGTCGCTAGGCACTTCCCGAACTAGAGCTAATGTGAATTTCAGAAGTACGGGCTGCGTTCAGTCGTTTTGCAGATCAGCGTGTTCTTGCAGCGACAGTATGATCTGTCGGACAAGAATGTCCGACCCACACGGTACCTGCTATTCAGCCGAGGCTTTTTCAATCTTGCTTGCCACTTTCACGCCGCTCAGGCCGTTTACATACCGAGAGATCCCGCGATAGAGCGACTCGGCAATTCGTTGCCGGTATTCCGGAGTTCGCAGCCGCCGCTCGTCTCCGGGGTTGCTGAGGAACGAAATCTCAGCAAGTATGGATGGCATATTTGCGCCGATCAACACCACGAACGGCGCTTTCTTCACCCCGCGATCGCGCTCGCCTGGATTCTTCATCGCCAGACCCGTGTGCAACGACTGTTGCACGTCTGCTGCGAATTCGCGCGACTCTTCAATCTTCTCCTTCAGTGCAATCTTCTTAACAAGATCCTGTAACTCGTGGATCGATTTGTCTGACGCAGCATTTTCGCGTGCCGCCACTTCCAGGGCTTCCGGGGAAGATGTGAAATTCAAATAGTAAGTCTCGACTCCACGCGCATCGGGATCGTGGCTCGAATTCGCGTGGACTGAAACAAACAGGTCCGCCTCTTCCTGGTTGGCAATCGAGGTCCGCGTCTCGAGCGGAATGAACGTGTCGTCACGGCGCGTGAAAACAACTTCAGCCCCCATTCGCGCCGCCAATAGTTTGCCGAGACGCTTGCTGACGTCAAGCACGAGTTCCTTTTCGAGCAGTCCGTGCGGGCCGATCGTGCCCGTGTCATGGCCGCCGTGGCCGGGATCTATCACGATCTTGCCGATTTTCAGACCCAGCGTACGAATCAGCGATCGCTCGCCGTCTGACGTGGGCTGCGCCTCTCGCATCTGCACAGCTGCCCTGCTTTGACCCTTGCTTTTTACCGTCGATTTTGAAGGGGCTGCGGCCTTTGTGACAGGTTTCGTAAGCGGCGCCGCGTCGGCAGATTCGTCCGAGTTGTCCGCTGGATCGTCGTCCTCAGCGACAATCACCTTCTTGCGGGGTTTTTGATTTGCCGAGGGATGATCCGCTTTCTGATCCGTTGCATTTCGAGATTCACTGTCCTGAATATCAATCACCAACCGCGGCGGATTCAGCACGAGTGAAGCGTTGTAGTTCGCGCGCCCAGCCGTCTCGATCACAATTCGCGCCTGGCCGGGCTTGTATTGCGCCATACGGATCTTGTTTACACGGCCATCGTTTACCTCGACGCTCGAACCGTTCAGGCTGGACGAGAGCCTGGCGTTTTTTAGATCGAAAAAGATCCGGTGCGGATTGCCAAGTCGCTGCGAGGCAAACTGCACGTCCTGCTCCAAGTCCAACGTGATTCGCGTGTAGTCATCTTGCGAGCTCTGCTCGACCGCCGTCACTCGAATAATCTTTTCCTTGGAAGAACTGTTGGCAGATTCATTCGAAACCTCGCTTGCCTTCGCCTCAGTCGAACCTTGATCCGTGTCCTGGTCCGCACTCGCTGCGCTGGTATCGTTGCCTGAACTATCATCGCGCTGAGCAGCGTTCTTGCGTTCCGAATCTGAGTCCAGCGCCGCCAGTTCGGCCTTCGCCTCTTTCACCAGATCGGAATGTTGATACCGGCGCAGGAACTCCTCGAATGCAGCGCGGGCATCCGCTGGATCAGCGAGATCGTTCTTGTAAATTTCGCCAATCGCCAGCAGCGCCTCCAGGCGATGCTTGCTGCCGGGGTATTCCCTCCGCAAGAATTTGTACTCGCGGACAGCAGAGTACAACGCCATGTCATCCTTGAAACGGCGACCCATCTCCGCAGTCAGTTGCGCAACCATGAATGCGCTTCCGTCGGCTTTGCTGGAAGTTGGAGCTTCGAGGACAATGCGCCGATAGGACGCGATGACTGCTTCGTATTCGCGGCGTGTGCGGGCTTGCTCGGCACGGCCGCTGAGGGTCTCACGTTCCTGCTCTGCCTTGTTGTATTGCTGTTCTGCCCACGCTTGCGATCGATGGACCCTGGCTTCTACCAAAGTAGCTATGAGAAGAAATCCCAGAACGGCGCAGGTAGCATAGGGCCGGACGCTCCCGCGCGCTTGCGCGCGCAGTCGAAGAACCCAGTCGAGCACAGCCCTACGAACTTCGTGGTTGAAGTCCCAAGCTTTCAATTTTCGAACCCTGAGAGAGTCTTGCTACCGCTTTGTTGCCGTACCTGAGATGCCCTTAGTCGGTGTTGCTGATGTAAAGCACACCTCGCGAATCCCGCTCAACCCGCACCGGGTCACGCGAAGCCCCTGAGTAATAGCTGTTTCCCAAACTTCCACCGTAAAGCTCAGTAATTCGTTTTACATAATTACGGGTTTCCGCATAGTGCGGAATTCCTGCACTGCGCGCCACCGCACCCATGCCGGCGTTGTATGCTGCCAGGCTCAACCGAACATCGCCGCCGTAGCTGTCGAGCAAATCTTTCAGGTGCCGTACACCGGCGTCGATGTTTTGCTCGGGATTAAAAGGGTTCGTTAACTTCATCTGCCGCGCAGTCTGGGGCATTAACTGCATGAGCCCCATGGCGCCCTTGCGCGAGACCGCGTTGGGGTTGAAGTTGGATTCGACCTTCACCAGCGCCCGCACCAGGTTTGGATCAACGTTGTGCCGCGAGGCCGCCTTTTCAATCGCCTCGTTGATCTCCGCTTGCGTAAACCCGTTGCGCGGCAAAGAGTTTTGTTGCGCACCGGGGTTGTCAAGAAAGCTGTCAACTTCGGCGGCCGCCGATTTCGCCGCTACCACGTTTACGTGCGGCACCGGCTTCCAGCGATGCTCTGTTGTGCTCCAGAACATAAGGCCATTCCGCCGCGAACGGAATGTTTCCCCACCCTGGGGCGACGATTTCACCTGGGCCTTAGACGGTGATTGGGCCACAACATCATTCACGTAAATCTTGCGGCCGGAATCGTCGGTGGTTGTGGTGATCAGAGCGTTTCCCGCCGCCGCGCATGGCGAGACGGAAAGGAGGACAGCAATCGCAGGACTTGCCATCAGCGCGAGTTTCAGGCCTTGTTGCATCCGGGACAGCACCTCGGGGGCTTAAGCGCACCCCAGCACCTACCTCCCGGAACCTGACGGAGAATCCCTACCAGAGCAACACGATTATAGGCCGGCAGCTCAGGAGTAACAATTGCTCCAAAGGGAATAGAACCACGGTGGTAATGCGAAGTAACCTACGCAAAATCTGCCATTTGGAGAGTTACCGCGCTTGCGCCGCCCCCCCGTCCCGCCACACTTTCGGAAGGGGACTTAGCCCATCGATAAGGGGTCTCCTTGAGCGCACTCTGCTTGAACAACGAAATCAAACATCTGGCCCCTGCGCATTGCCATCTAAGACCGCGCCGGGGAACCTCCACGATGATCGAATTCGTTTGCGACACTTGCCACAAGCGCAAGAAGGAAGGTCAAAACTGGATCCTGGGACTCGCCGCCGAAAGCGTAGGCACACAATCAGCCCGGCGGGAGATAAACATCCTTTCAACTTGGGCGGCCGAGCAGGCCGTTCATCCCCTGGCGGTTCATTTTTGTTCTCAGCGTTGCAAAGACAAGTACATGAACTGGCTTTTCAACTACAAGCTGGTTTCGTGAATCCGAGCGTTCACCTGACGCGAACGGACATTCAAATTACCCATTGACAAGTAGGCCTTTCAGGTTTACTTTGCACCGTAAAGTGGAATTACGAATGAACGATCTCCACAAAGCTCTCGGCGACATCAGTACCATCCGCAAACAGGTGGCCCGCAGCACGGAGTTCCGCGGCTATGGTCCAGCAACCATGGTCACTACCGCCGCTTCCGCAGTGATAGCTGCGGGTGCGCAGTCATACTGGGTTGTAAATCCTGCGAGCCAGGTTCGAGCGTATCTCAGTATCTGGGTTTGGACTGCGTGCTTGTCCGCAGCATTGATCGGTGCGCAAATGCAGACGCGAACGCGCCGTATTCATTCCGGTCTTGCAGACGAAATGATCCGAATGGCTGTGGAACAATTTCTGCCGTCTGCTATCGCTGGATTCTTCGTAACCGTGGCGCTCGTACGCTTCGCTCCGTCGGAGCTGTGGATGCTCCCGGGCCTCTGGCAAATCATTTTCAGCCTGGGGGTGTTTTCGTCCTGCCGTTTTCTGCCGCGGCCCATGCTAATGGCGGGTGCCTGGTACCTGCTCACCGGATTAGTTTGCATCGCACTCGGCGGCAACCACGCTCTCTCGCCTTGGGCGATGGGAATTCCGTTCGGAGTGGGCCAGTTGCTTGTCGCCGCAATCCTGTTCTTCACCGCAACAGATGCCGCCGATGAAAACTAAGCCTCAGACTTCCGAAGCGCGCTTCGCCTACGAAGGCCTGGATCGTGTGCTGCACGAGCGTGCCCGCCTAAGCATTCTCACTTCCTTGGCGACAAACCCGAAGGGGCTGACATTCAACGATCTGAAGCAGCTATGCGCATTGACCGACGGAAATTTGAGCCGTCATCTGCGCGTGCTGGAGCAGGCAAAAGTAGTCGAGATCGTAAAGGGACACGAACGCAACCGTCCACAGACGGTTTGCCGCATGACGGCGGGCGGCCGCAAACGTTTCGTGGAATATCTCTCTACGCTGGAACAGGTGGTTCAAGACGCAGCGAAGGCCAGCAAAGATGAGCCCAACTTGCGACTTGTGAGTGGACTGGCGCCCTCGCGGGCCTGAAAATTTTTTGCAGTAATACTTTGCATCGCAAAGTACTTTGCAGTACGGAGAACTCAACATGAACGACTTCTCGGTGTCGTTGTCCAGCTTGCCCCTCCGCAACCGATCGCGGTCGATCGGCATGAAGCTGATCGTCATCTGCTGCCTGGCTCTGCTCATGATGATCCCATCCTTCTTCGTGGCAGACCTGGTGCAGGACCGAACCAAGCGCGAAGCCGATGTGATCAAAGACATATCAAGCCACGTCGGCGGTCAGCAGACTTTTCTCGGACCGACACTTGCGATTCCCTACACCATCCCGCCCCAGTCTCCGACTGACCACAGACGAGGCGGCACGTATCTCGTCTTTCCTGCGAAGGCTTCCGCGCACATCCAAACCGCAACTCGAGAACGCCGGCGTTCGCTGTTCAAGGTCCCTGTTTTTCAAGCTGACTCCAAACTCGACGCCGCCTTCGACTTGGCGGGAGTACCCAGCTCCGCGCCGCAAGGCGCCGAGCTCGATTGGAGCCGGGCGGAAATTGTGGTTGGCGTTAGCGACCCCCGAGGCGCGCTCGCAGACGCAACACTCACAATGAACGGCAACACATTGACACTGGTTCCGGCTGAAACTGCTCAAAGTCTTTCGCTTGGTGAGCAATACTCCCCGTTGAAGCTGACGCTGTTTGGGGCGAGAGTCGCGGGCATCGTCAAACCGGACAGCAAATTTGATGTGACAAGCACATTGCGTTTCTCCGGCGCCCAAAGAATGGCCGTGCTTGCCTATGGCAAGACAACCCAGCTCCACCTCCAGGGCGATTGGCCGAGTCCTGGATTCGATGGCGGATTCTTACCGGTCACCCGGTCGATCTCTCCGCAAGGCTTCACCGCCGAATGGTCGGTGCCGTTTATCGCTCGAGGCGTGCGCGCCGAAGGACAAAGCGAATCGATCACCGGACTAGATGCGAGCGCACTCGGCGTATCGTTCATCGAGGTGGCCGATCCCTATCAGTCCGTTAATCGCTCACTCAAGTACATCCTGCTCTTTCTCGGATTGGTATTTCTCTCCTACTTCATTTTCGAAGTTACCACCGGGAAACGCGTGCATCCCGCGCAATACATCCTGGTCGGAATCGCGCAGACCATCTTTTATCTTTTGCTGCTATCTCTGGCGGAAAGGATCGGATTTGACTGGGGCTTCCTGGTCGCTGGTACCGCCACAGTGCTGCTACTAGCAACCAACGCAGGTTGGATATTCGCCAGCTGGTTGCAAGCCGTTCGTGCTTTCGCCATTTTCAGCCTGCTGTACGCAATGATCTATTTCATGTTGCGGCTGGAGGACAACTCCTTGTTGGTTGGCGCGATCGCCAGCTTCCTGGCCGTAGCGGCCGCCATGTATCTCACACGCAAGCTCGATTGGTATAGCTCGATGCCGCAACCAAGCACCGCGGAGAAGTAGGGTATGCATGTTGCGATCATCATGGACGGTAACGGCCGATGGGCCACGCGGCGCGGTTTCCCTCGCGTGGCAGGTCATCGTGCGGGAGTAGCCACTGTCCGCCGGGTTGTGGAGCATGCCCCAGACCTGGGCATCAGGCGCATGACGCTGTATGCTTTCTCCTCTGACAATTGGCGACGGCCTGCGGATGAGATCGAAAGCATTTTCTGGCTGATGCGAGCGTATCTTCGGCTCGAAGCTGAGAAACTGAAGCAACGTGGTGCGCGCCTACAAGTGATCGGACGGCGAGACCGCCTGCCGAAACCGCTGCTACGCGAGATTGAGCGGACAGAATTTGCCACAGCCGAGGGGAGTCGTCTTCACTTGCGACTCGCCGTTGATTACTCCTCGCGAGACGCGATTACGCGCGCGGCCGCACGCATTGCAGGCACAGGTTGCGGTACGCCTCCTCGTTCGACCGAAGACTTGCGAAACGTGCTCACGCAGGAGCTAACGGCCAAGAGCGGGGACGTTGATTTACTGATTCGGACCGGCGGCGAAAAACGCCTTTCGGATTTTCTGCTGTGGGAATCCGCATATGCGGAACTTCTCTTTACCGATCGCATGTGGCCGGATTTCGATGCAACCGATCTGGAAGCAGCAGTAGTAGATTTCAAGCGTAGAGAACGACGGTTCGGAGCGGTCCCTGGAACGGCTGCAGATCCGGCTGAGGGGGCGCCGCAGGTCCGCTCTCGGAACGTCACAACAGCGATGCCAGCAGCTCCCGCTCGTTGAGGGCCTGAAGCAGCTTATCTATTAGCACTTCGATGCGGCTGGCGTCTTGCTCCTCCGACAGCGCCTTGCACAATTGACGCAGGTCAGAATTTTGAACGGACTCCATTTTGTCCTCCTGCGTGGCGCGCATTGTTCAAATATGTGAACCCAGCGAGGACAGAACAGTTGCTCTGGTTCGGCGTTCCGACGCACAAATTCTTCGGACAAAATCAGAAGCTACAGCGAACCAAGTAAGCCGGCTCTCTTCGCTTACAGCTGAATATGAGTGGCACTACGGGAAACGCCTAGGCGGCGGGATCAATGTTCCGTTTGGAGTTCGTTGAGGAGGCATTCAACGCTGCGCGGACTCGCCGCCCCAACTCGGGAAGCGCGAATGGCTTGAACAGCATGTTTTCGGAAGTTTGCGTTATCTGTTCATCCACATATCCAGACATGAAGATGGCTCTTATTTCAGGCCTGCGTCTCCGAATTACCTCAACCGCGGAATCCCCCCGAAGATTCGGCATAATCAGGTCTGTCAGCACCAGATGGATTCGTCCGGAGAATTCCAAGGATCTTTCAACCGCTTCGGAGCCGTCGGCGGCCTCAAGCACGCGATATCCGAGCGACTCTAAATACGCTCGCGTCATGGCTCGGATACCGGCTTCGTCTTCGGCCAGAAGGATGGTCTCGTTGCCGCCCTCAGGAGCCGAAACGGAAGGAGTAGGAACAAGCGGCGCAGGCGCCGCAAATCGAGGCAAGTAAACGCGAAATGTTGCGCCCCGGTTCGGTTCGCTCTTCACTTCAACTCTTCCCCCTGCCTTCCTGGCAATGCCCATCACTGTCGAGAGCCCAAGCCCGGTGCCCCTCCCCAGCTGCTTTGTGGTGTAGAACGGTTCGAAAATATGCGCCTGAACTTCCGGCGTCATGCCGTGCCCGGTGTCGCTGACCTCGAGAACAACGAAAGATTGAAGCTTTTGATTTAGTTCATTTCCGTTTGCCGGCACGGAGACGTTGGTAGTTGTGATCGACAACCGGCCGCCCTCCGGCATGGCATCCTGCGCATTAACAGCCAAGTTCAAGATCATCATTTCGATTTGCGAGACGTCTACGCGCACTGGCTGAGGATCGGTCGCGAGCGAAACTTCAAGTTCGACCTGGTCAGAAAGCAAACGCCTCAACATCAATTCCAGATTCATCACGATCAGGTTCAGATCCACCACGACAGGAGTTTCAGGTTGTTTGCGGCTGAAGGTCAGGAGCTGCTTGGTCAACGAAGCTGCCCGATTTGTTGTCGCCAATATCTGCTCGCAATGGCTGCGCACTTGGTCGTTAGAGGTTTGTTCCATCGCCTGTGCTGCGTAGCCCGTAATCAGCATCAAGAGGTTATTGAAATCGTGGGCGAGTCCGCCCGCCAGCTTGCCGAGCGCTTCCATCTTTTGCGATTGATTCAACTCTGCTTCGAGGTTTCTTGCGCGCGTAACGTCGCGAAAGCTCCACACACGGCCGGTTATCTTCCCGTCCAGCCGCTGCGGCTGGGAGTACCGCTCGAATATTCGTCCGTCTCTGAAAAACAAAACGTCGAAGCTGGTCGCCGCCGGATCTGAGTACAACATGCGTACGCGGTCAAGAAACTCGTTCGGACTCTGTAACTGATCGGAGACCCGAGAAAGAAGCACCTGATCATCTTTTTCGAGGCCAGGTCCGCATTCTAAGTGCCACATCTCCACAAACTTCTTGTTACAGCTCGTCACCTTGCCGTCGACCGACACCACGAGAATCCCATCGGCCGTAGAGTCCAATGTCGCGTGCAGCAGTGAGATGGTGTGCTGTAGCCGGTTTTCGGCCTGAAGCCTTGCCTGATTTTCGATCCGCAGCTCCGCATTGATTTTCGTCAACTCGGTTGTGCGCTTCGCGACTTCGGCCTCGGTGTCGGCATTCGCCCGTAGTATCGCCTCCTCAATCTCCTTTCTGTACCGAAGATCACGGGCAGTGAAGATTATTGCTTTGGTCTCCGGATCGCTAAGCCGGTTGTTGGCGATGATCTCAAACGGCACCCACTCGCCGTTGCAGTCCCGAATTCTCAATACCGAAGGAACCTGCTCCCCTTCCTGCTGGAGCGTCTCGGCAAATTCCTGCCGGACACGTTGCGTATCGGCGGGATGGACAAACTCAAATATGTCGCGCCCTTCAACCTGATCGCGGCTGTAGCCGAGCACCTTTTCGGTATGCGGATTGATATAAAGAATTTTCCCCTGTCTATCAAGAGCTGCAAGGACTTCGGGTACATGGGTGACGATGGCACGACAGAGGCTTTGAAACTCGGGCCGATCCCGGTCAAGATCGTCACATGGTTGCGCCATAAAGCGCAGTTCCTTCCCGCGCAAACCGTCGAGATCAGCAAACGGTCTTTCAGGTGTGAGCTCGGCCAGTTATTTAGATTCCTGACTGAACCCATGAGGATGTAACTGCAAGAGTGGCAGGCCTCATTATCTATGTCTATGAGGCGTTTGTCTCGGGCAATCCTGGAATTTGGCGTGTAGCGGCCCTACATATGTTTACAGGTGCGATTCGGCTCGGTACTTATTCTTGCGGCTTGCCACAACTTGAAGCTTCCGCTCATTGATGGCATTATCCCCTGCCATGAAATCGCTCGTGCGACTCCTTCATCCCGCGCTTTTGATCTCCTCTCTCTGCACCTCTCTCCACGCTCAGCAGATATCCCTTCAAGCTCTTGTCACTCCTTCCACCATCATCATCAAGGATGGCCACCCCGTCACCTTCGCGCTCCACGGATTTATCGAATTCAAATCGCTCTCCGATCTGTTCCCTTATATCGACTCGCAAGCCCATCGTTGGCCGGGAAACCCCGCGTTCGACGACACCAAGCGGCAACAACTCGGTCGGGATCTCCTTCGGCGCGGCATCGAAAGTCGCGTCGTGTCGATGACCGACGAACGCCCCTTCGAAACAATCGTCACGCACACGGAAGGCGAACTCCGTCGCGCACTCACCGCAGTCAACGAACCCACTCCGCCCGGATACACCGATGCCTTCGTCGCCGTGCAGCAAAAATGGAAACACGCTATTAATTGCTGGAGCACCGCTTCCTCAATTCCTGCACGCGTCCTCTCCAACTGGTATCCAATCGCTGAGGGCATCCCGCTCTATGGCGCAACCTATGACTCGACCGAGCACTTTTGGCAAGCCGTCAAATATCACAGCGACATTACCGTCGCCGATCTCAACGAACTCCTCAACGCGTTTGAGCAACAGGATTGGACGCCCTGGCTTGCTCGTTTAGACAACGATCCAAGCTTGTACCTGTCGAATGCTTACGCCATCGAGTTCCTGCGCGCCAACCTGAAGCGCGATCGCTTACGTTGGTTTCGCGACCAACTCATTACCCATAATCTTCAAGTTACGGAGCACGCTCGTGCCGCGCAGCAACGCAACACAGCGCCCTTCCGCTTCACTGCCTTCGAAGAAAAGGTCATCTGGGGAGATCTCGCCGACCTCTTCCACCTCGTGTACACGTTCTCCCTTCCCGATGACCCGCTCCGCGCCACCCTCGCCCGCTCGCACTTTGACGCCATATATCTCGGCGATCGCAAGATGCCCTTCATCAGCGAAGACTTCCGCTCCCTCATGCTCGAAATCTGGCGCGTGAAATATCTCCAGATGCCGCGCTTCCGCGAAGTCATCAGCTCCATTCCCATCGAGATCCGCCTCGAGCATTTCCTCAACGACGGCGACTCCCCCGATATTCCGATCCCAATTTACGTCGGCTACCTCAACCAGATCCGTGATCTCGCGCGACAACATTAGGCTATTTGGCGCGCACAGGTTGGGCTATCTTTTCGCTAATCTAGCCTCGTCCCCACAGGCGTAGCCGAATTCATGGGCGGCCTTTTCATGTTTGACCCCTGCCCTCGAAGCTCTTAAACTTTCCTCATAGCCATAGCGGCTCTAAGCTTCGTTCCTAGAGCCACTTATCGTCCGTCCGCGCGGGAGGTTTCCCTGAGTTCCGCTTTTTCATTCCTCAAGAACGTGCTTCGCCTCACATTGCTGCTGGGGCTAGGTTCGAACATCTGCCTGGCGCAAACGCCGGTCGCCCAAAGCCCAGTCACGCTCGACTCAAGCGAGGCATTGTTCACGGTGCTGACCGCCATCAATAATTGCGGATTTGACGCAGAACTCGCCTCGGCCGATCCGGTGCGGATAGCCGTTCGCGGCGAGGTCGGGCGCAACATTGAATCTTCCGAACAGGCCAACGCGGCGGCAGACGCGGTCTGCTCGTTTTTCCACGATCACCAGGCGAAAAACGACACTCTTACGTTGTCGCAATACGTTTCTCTCGGTCTGTATTTGAGTCCGCCACCTGCCCTCAGCATCAAGACCAAAGAGTCCGATCTTCCTCCGGACGCCAGTGCCGTAATGGGCTTGGTTCCGCTGCTTGGGAAGTTCTATACAGAAGTCGGGATCCACGAGATTTGGCAGCGCCATTTGGATCAGTACGCCGAACTGAGAGACCGCTACCGTGACGCCTTACAGAAGATGATTCTGAGCACGGAGCTGTATCTCAAGCTCCCATCGAACAGCTATCAAGGGCGCACATTCGCGATTTATGTCGAGCCAATGGGAGCGGCATCGGCCACCAATGCGCGCAACTATAGTCTCGAGTATTACGTGGTCATCACACCAGGCGCTAGCAACGCTTTGAAGATGGACCAGATTCGCCACGCCTACCTGCACTACCTGCTCGATCCTATGGTGGGAAAGTTCGCCGGAAATCTGGCTTCCCTCGAGCCGTTAATGGAGGCCCTGCGCCTAGCCCCTATGGATGAAACATTCAAAGATGATCCTTCCCTGCTCACGACGGAATGCGTAATTCGCGCTGTCGAAGCGCGAACACTCGCAGGAGGAAAGGCTAGCATCCCCGAGCAGCAGCAGGCAGTAAATGCATCCGTTGCCCAGGGATTTGTTCTCACCCGCTACTTCTACGACAAGCTGATTCCATACGAAAAGGGAGACGTGGGATTTAAGAACACTCTGCCTGCACTGATCGGCGGCATTGATGTTCGTAGGGAAGTGAAGCAGGCGGGGCAGGTGGAGTTTGCCAGCGCATCGGATCCCGAGGTTCTGTATCTTGCCCGTCCGAAGGAAGGCAAGCTGCTCAGTACGGCGGAAGAGCGGCTGTCGGCGGGCGACGTGCCAACGGCCGAAAGACTCGCGAAGCAGGCCTTGGCTGAGAAAACGGAAGATCCCGGACGCGCGCTCTTCATCCTCGCCGAAATTTCGCTGAAGGGAAACATGGACGGCGCGCGCGATTATTTTGAAAGGGCGCTGCAGGCCACGAGCGAGCCGAAGGTCGTCGCCTGGTCGCACATTTATCTTGGAAGAATTTACGACCTTGAAGATGACGCTGAAGGTGGCCCGCTGCGCGCGCAGGCAGTCCAGCATTACAAGGCGGCTGAGGGCGTCAGCGACGGCTTGCCCGCAGCCAGAGCAGCTGCCGAGCAGGGACTGCAAAAACCCTATTCGCCGCCACATTCCGCTAAAGACGATGATTCCCCGCAGCAGAGCGACGAGAATAAGTAAGGATTTGGCCCGACTCTTGGACGACTGCAGAAACATACAAGCCAAAGCAGCGATATTGGTGACTGCGACGCTGATGACGCAACTCTTGACTGCACAGACTCAGGCTCCTCCACGCTCTGAGCCTAACCAGCCGCAGGCGACGGCTCCCGCCGCTGCGGGAAGGCCGCCAATACAGACGAAATCAAAGGAAGAATTTCAGGCTTACCAGGTCGCCATCTCGAATTCACTCAATCCTGAGGCAATGGAAAAGGCGGCTGATGACTTTGCGGCTAAGTTCCCGACAAGCGAAGTGCGAGCTTTGCTCTATCGCGCAGCTATGGCCAGTTATCAAAGCATCGGAAATTCGCAAAAGATGATGGATATGGGATTGAAGGTCCTCTCCATAGACAAAGACGATCCGGAGGCGCTGGTTGGGGTAGCGGAAGTATTAGAGGAACACACTGCTCCCACTGATCTCGACCGGCAGCAGCGAGGACAACAGGCAATTGAATACGCCGACCGTGCCCTCAAAGGCGTCGACACGAAGTTGGCGGTGCCGGCAGGCACTGCGCCGGAGCGAGTGGAATCATACAAAAAGTATTTGCGGGCAACCGCATATGGCATCATCGGCAGCATTTATTACAGGCAGGAAGATTACGCCGCAGCGGAAACCAACTTGCGTGATTCGATTAACGCAGACCCCGAACACCCGGACGCAGTGACTGTCCTGCGGCTTACTCTCGCCCTCGATCAGCAAAAAAAATACAGCGACGCATTGCAACAGGCAAACCGTGCCGTTGAACTAACCAAGGAAGATGCGGACATTGGACGAATGGCAAGAAACGAGCGCGATCGGCTGGTTGCCCAGGTAGCCGCGAACACGCCGCTGGCAAGTCCGGCAGCTTCACCAGCGATGCCTCCTGGTTCGGCCCAGCCGCAAAATTCCGTTCCCACGGGTGCCACCTCGCAGGATTCAGCTCCGAAACACTGAGAAAAGGGATTTCATGTCGATTTCGAATGCGCGAGAACTTGGGAGCCTGGAACAGTCGATTAACCATGCCTTTCGCTCCGCAGAGTTGCTGAAACGCGCCCTCACCCACAGCTCGCACGCCAGAGAAGCGGAGATGCTTCGGTCCAGTGCTGAACGTGTGCCAGACAACGAACAACTCGAGTTCCTGGGTGACGCAGTTCTGGGATTGGTCACAACGGAAGAATTGTTCCGTCGTTTTCCGGAATTCAGCGAAGGCCAGCTCTCGAAGTTACGCGCTCATTTGGTTAGCAAGAACCACCTGATACGAGTTGCTGAACAACTTCAATTGGGAAGATACCTGCGGCTTGGGCGCGGCGAAGAGAAGAGTGGCGGCCGAAACAAATCGGCCCTTCTCGTCGATGCGCTCGAAGCAGTGATTGGCGCCGTTTATTTGGACGCCGGGCTCGAACCGGCTCGCGCGCTGGTCCTGCAACGCATAGTTCTGCCCGAGCTGGAGGAATTTATTCTGACCGGGAAGGCAGCGCGTGTAACCGACTACAAGTCTGCCCTGCAGGAGAATTTGCAGGCTGCATCGCGTCCGCAACCCGCGTATGTGTTGGTAAAGGAATCGGGCCCTGAGCATCAAAAGACTTTTACCATCGAAGCCCGGTTGTTCGCCTTGGGAAACGGCGCCATTGAGTTCGTAGGCCGGGCCCAGGGCTCAACCAAGAAGAACGCCGAGCAAGAAGCTGCACGCCAGGTACTTGAGTATCTGGCGACGCAATCTGCCACGAGCGGAGCCGCACGGTGAATTTTATCCGCAAGCATGTGCACATTTACTCAGGATGGCCTGAGTCTCTGCAGTGGATATTGGGTGTTGTTGTGATCGCGGTCTTCATCGTCAGCTTCATCGTGCAAGCGTTTCAAATACCTTCGGAATCGATGGAGAACACACTTCTCATCGGTGACTATGTACTGGTTGATAAGACACACTTCGGAAGCAATCGCCTCACCAGACTGGCCCTCCCGTGCCGTCGGATTAAACGTGGGGACATTGTCGTATTTCATTATCCGCTCGATCCGGGTGTCCATTTCGTAAAGCGCGTGATTGGCATTCCAGGCGATCGCATCAGGCTGGTAAACCGCCGTGTTTACGTCAACGGCGCTCCAACTATCGAACCTTACGTGCATTATTCCCGTCCGAATGACGGCGGGCGCGACGCCATGTTCCGCGACGACTTTCCACAGGCGGCTTTCGAAGCAACTGGATTGAACAACGCCTGGAAAGTCGAATTGGCCAAAATGGTCGACAACGGTCAGCTGATCGTTCCTGAAGGTAACTACTTCGTGATGGGCGATAATCGCGACGACTCTTTGGACAGTCGTTATTGGGGCTTTGTGCCGGTTGAGAACATCGTGGGCAGGCCACTGCTGATTTACTGGTCGATGCGCAGCCAGGAACCCGCGGATCCCACCGATAGTGATAAGTTCACCCGGTTCGTCTATGCTATGAGCCACCTGTTGCAGATCACCCGCTGGGACAGGGCACTGCGGTTAGTGCAGTAAGTACGCGAAAAATTCAGGATGAGGACAAAGCTTGGCTAAGAAAGAAAAAGAAGAAAAACCGCGCGAAACTACGGTTGAGTTTCTGGCTTCGCTCGCGGGAGTACTGGTCACCGGTCTTTTTATCATCACCTTCATACTGCAGGCGTTTGAGATTCCTTCGGCATCGATGGAGAACACTCTGCTTATCGGCGACCACGTCTTTGTAAACCGGGTGCAGTTTGCGCCCGTCACCCGCTGGATGAAGCCCGTCCTGCCCTACTCAGATATTCATCGTGGGGACATTGTCGTTTTCCTTTCCCCGGCCGAATCGGACCTCTATGTTGTCAAGCGGATCATCGGAATTCCTGGTGACCGCATTCATCTACGTGACGGCGTGGTCTATCGCAACGGGCAGAAACTGGAAGAACCCTACATTCTGAACAGCGGCTCGGAAATGGACCAGTACTATCGCGATAATTTTCCCAACGTTCCGCCCTCGGAATTCGGAAACGTCACCTCCGATTGGAAACTCACGCTTCCTCAGCACGTCGACAACGGCGATCTCGTGGTACCCCCAGACAAGTATTTCGCCATGGGGGACCATCGCGACGTAAGTTACGACAGCCGCTATTGGGGATTCATTCCAAGAGAAAACGTAATTGGCCGGCCGATGTTCATCTACTGGTCATTTGAAGAACCTTCCGATCAGTATCTTCAAAAGGGATTTGGGGACCGGATTGCATTTTTCGGGCACACGGTCCTGCACTTCTTTGATATGACCAGGTGGAACCGCACGTTTAAGGCAGTCCGGTGAAAAACCTTCCTTCGAGGCGCACCGTCGCGGTCGTGTTTCTGTTTCTCGTAGCGATGTTCGTCGTGCGTCCGCAGTTTGGCTGGCTTAGGCGAAAAGCTGCCGATTCCCTGAGCATGGAGCTAGGCAGACCGGTGGACATCGCCTCCGTGCACATCCGCTTTCTTCCCAGGCCAGGCCTCGAACTTGAGAATCTCGTAATTCGCGACTCTGATCAATTCGGCAGTGAACCGCTTCTTCGTTCCGCTGACGTGAACGCGTGGATTCGGATCAGCTCTCTGCTCAGGGGACGCATCGAGATTTCAAGTTTGAGTTTGAACGACGCGAGCCTCAATTTAAGCCGTAGTCCACAAGGTAAGTGGAACCTCGAAGAACTGCTGCAACGAGCTTCCAGAAGTTCAACGGCTCCGACAGCGTCTGGCAGAAAGGAACCGCGCCGCGAATTTCCATACATAGAGGCTACCCAGGCCCGAATCAATTTCAAGAATGGGATCGAGAAGACGCGTTTCGCCTTCAACAATGCGGAGTTCGCTCTCTGGCAGGAGTCTGACAATCAGTGGGGTATGCGACTCAAAGCCCGTCCGATCCGGACCGATGCGAACCTGACCGACACCGGAATCATCAGCGTGAATGGGGTGTGGGACAGATCGCCAGTTTTGCAAGATACTCCGGTCCGTTTTTCACTGGAATGGAAACAGGCGCAAATCGGGCAAGTTTCGAAACTCTTTTCGGGCACGGACCAGGGCTGGAGAGGTAACGCCTTAGTGGACGCCACCGTAAGCGGCACGCTCGGACGGTTTATGGTCGTCGCTGACGCCTCGGTTGAGCAACTGCGCAGGCAGGATGTTGCCGCCGATGGAAATTTGCGGACATTCGCGCATTGTGCAGCCGAATACAGCGCTTCGCAAGGTGGTTTCGCCAACATTGATTGCAGTGGGCCGGCCGGCGATGGTCTGGTGGAATTGAAAGGTACGACGACCGGAATTCCTTTGACTGCTTATGATTTGACGCTACTTGCCAAAGGAGTGCCCGCTCAATCGGTTCTTGAATTGATACGTCACGTAAATCAAAACGTTCCGCAGGACTTGAAGGCTTTCGGGACAGTCAACGCGGTGATTTCGCTTAATAAGCGGAACGCTCCCCTCGCGGCGCAATTAAGGGGTGGAGGGGAGGCATTGGGCTTGCGATTGGCATCCGCCATCACAGCAACGGACTTAGCAATTGGAGCTGTTCCTCTTCGACTGAATCCGACGGCCAGCAAAGATGCCAATTCAATGGCGACGGCCTCGCCGTTTGAAAATCCCGAATTACAGCTCGGGCCAATTAGCGTGACTCTCGGGCGTCCAACTCCAGTCCAGGCTCAGATCACATTGTCTCGCAGCGGATATAGAGGATCCGTTCGGGGTGAGGCAGGGGTGAAGAAACTCCTGCAGGCGGCACGAATTCTGCGCCTCCCTGCGCCGCCAGTTAATGGTGACGGCGTGGCTGCGGTCAATATCTCGATATCCCGGCCGTGGGCGGAGGAAGCGCCTGCTGTTACGGGAACCGCACAACTCCGTTCTGTGAGAGCGCAAGTACGCGGGCTGAATTCGCCGCTCCTGGTCAATCGCGCGGACCTGCTTCTCGTCACAGATGCTGTGCGCGTCTCGAATCTCGACGTCGCAGCCGGGGACACTACATGGCACGGGTCCCTGCAGCTGCCGCGGCCCTGCGTCATTGATTCGTGCGAATTTCAGTTTCGTCTGCGTTCGCCGCAGGTCAGCGCTATGTCCTTAAACCAGCTGCTTAATCCTGCGGCGGCCAAGCGGCCGTGGTACCGGTTGTTATCGCTCGGGAGCTCTTCCGACTCCTTCTTCTCTAAAGCTGCCGCTAGTGGATCAATCACAATCGACAAGTTGCTATTGGGTAAGGCGGTATGCCGTCGATTTTCGAGTGATCTTGCCCTGAAAAAAGGCAAGGTATCACTGACGAACGTGAAGGCCGAGTTTTTTGATGGCAAGGCCGAGGGAATCGTGAAGGCTGATTTTTCGGCTCATCCGCCCGCGTATTCTGGTTCGGGCAATTTAGATCTGGTTTCGCTCGCCACTCTTGGCCGCCTCATCGGAGATGAGTGGGCAGACGGAACTGGATCGGCGCGCTACCAGTTCACAGCTTCCGGCTCGAGCTTGAAGGAATTCGTTGAGACAGCTCAATTACAGGCCAATTTCACGCTCAAGAATGCGTTCTTTCCTCATGTCGTGCTGAACGAAAATGGCAACGGGTTGAGGGCCGTCACGTTCGTCGGCAACCTCGGTTATCGTCAGGGTAACTTTTCATTTGACGATGCGGAACTCGACAGCACTGGCGGGGTTTTTAAGGTGAGCGGCAAGGCTTCCATTTCTGGGGAACTTAACTTGAAGATGATCAGCGAAAGTTCAGGAGGCTATACGGTTTCCGGCAGCCTGGCCGAGACTCGCGTCTCACCCATCCCGAACCCGCCAACACAAGCCGCGTTGAAACCCTAATGTTGAAGTTTCTGCCCGCCGCCCTGCTGTCCCTTTCAGTACTTGCCGCTGCTGCAGGTTCAAAATCAACCGAACTCTCTTCCGCCGAGCGGAAAATCGAACACATCGAATCGAACGGAAGGGCGCACCGTCCGAGTCAGGCCCCGACAGTGTTCACTGAGGCAGAAATCAATGTCTATCTGGCGTCAGACAATGTTCAATTGCCTGCAGGCGTACAACCACCCAAGCTGGAAGGCGAGGCAGGAGTCGTAACTGGCAGAACGCGCGTAGACTTCGACAAGGTCCGCGAAGGCACTCACTCGCAAAATCCTCTTCTGTCGATGTTCAGCGGTGTGCACGATGTGGTGGTCGTGACGCATGCGCGGGGCGAGGATGGTCGAGGATACGTTCACGTCGACTCCGTGTCGCTTGACGGAATTGAAGTTCCGCATTTTGTCCTGGAATTGTTCGTCGAAAAATTTCTCCAACCGAAATACCCGCAAATTGGCCTCGATTCGCAGTTCGCCCTTCCAAACCGCATTGATAGTGCCACGGTTGGACATCACGAGCTTACTTTGATCCAAAAATGACCGTTTGAGAGACACTCCCGTCGGCCAATCGGATGGGAGCAGCATGCAGCCGCGCCGACACGGCCGCGAATTATGTATAAGTGGCAGGCGCGCATGCCCGCCCTTCGTGTACCTTAGTGACCTTAGTGGTTAGTCTGGTTTTCTAACCCAAGCGAGGACTCATGCCGCGTTACGAATACCGCAACCTGCAGCCGACGCCCGAAGCTCAGAAAGCTTTTCTACAGTGGGTCGAAAAACTCGATTTCGAATTCACGAACAAAGATCCCGACCACCGCAGCCGCATTGTTCGCGATACGCTGCACGAGATTTATCTCAACCAACCGTTCGCCCCTTCCGCCGCCGATTCTCTTGCCCAGAGTTCGCTCGCGCACTCTTTCGATCCTCGTAACGCCACACTTGAGCCCGAATACTATGGCGATGTAGACGCTGCCAAATACGCCGAGCGCAAGCCTCTCATCTGGTTCTGGATGATGTACGACCGCTCGCCTCTCGGCCTGAACCACTGGCTCGGATTTCGTATGCGCGCGATGCTGGCCAAGCACGTCTTCAGACACTGTGGCCAGAACGTCAAAATCTTTCACGGCGTCGAAGTTTCATTCGGGTATAACCTGACCGTGGAAGACAACTGCACCATCCACAAATACGTTCTGCTCGATGATCGCGGGGAGCTCATCATTCATGCGGGCAGCTCGATTTCAGACTATGCAAATGTCTACACGCATGAACACGACTTGAATGATGGCATGATCATCACCAACCAGAAAACCGAAATCGGCCCTCGTGCGCGGGTCACATATCATGCGACCGTAATGAGCGGCGTCCGCATCGCCGAACACGGAATGGTCGGTTCGATCGGCGTAGCCACAAAAGATGTCGCGCCTTACAACATCGTCGCCGGTGTTCCTGCCAAGCCGATCAAGGTGAAGACCATCGCTCCAGAGTAGTGTGTGGCTCGGATATTCCTGTCCGAGCAAGGATTTGTTACTATCAAAACCAAGAATGCGGCGTGGCCGAGCACACTTGTGACCGCGCTTGGATTGGCCCCAGAACGGAAACGAGCTTCAGCTCGATAGATGACCCTCCAACACGTTTACATCCTGTTCCAGATCATTGCCTTTGTGTTCGCCATCAGCGTTCACGAATCTGCGCATGCCTGGATGGCAAACCAGCGTGGAGACCCGACGGCTAGAATGCTTGGCCGTATTACGCTAAACCCGATCAAGCATATTGATCCGATCGGGACGGTGTTGCTGCCACTCATCGCGCTATTGCAAAACATTCCGATGATTGGTTGGGCCAAGCCGACGCCTGTCGATCCGAGGAATTTTCGCAAGCCCGTACTCGATGACATTCTGACTTCCGTTGTCGGCCCCATCAGCAACCTGGCGGTTGCAAGCATAGCTACCGTATTCCTGCTGGTGATAAAGCTGACTTCCACAACAGGAAGACAAGTCGTTGACCAGATTGTCGGCCCGAATCCGCTCGTATCACAGTCAGTCTTGGTTCCGTTTTGCGTTCTGTTTTATGAGTTCATGACTATCAATGTGCTTTTGGCCGTATTCAATCTGATACCCGTCCCGCCGCTTGATGGCAGTCACGTGCTGCGGCATTTTTTGCCGGAGCCAGTTCGTCGTGTGTATGACGCCGTCGGAATTTTCGGATTGCTGCTACTGTTCTTTTTGGGCGGTAATCTCGTATTTGCAGTCGTCAGGCCGGTGGTCGGTGCTTTCGAGCTGATTCTTTTGCGTTCATGATGGCCATTCAAAATCATCGCAAACGTGTTCTGAGCGGCATGCGCTCTACCGGCAAGCTGCACCTGGGAAATTTTGTCGGCGCGCTCGACAATTGGGTACGCATGCAGGACCAGTACGATTGCTTTTTCTTTATCGCTGACTGGCACGCATTGACAACTGACTACGCCGACACGTCGCAGGTAAAACAAAATTCCATCGACGTACTTCTCGATTGGCTTGCCGCCGGACTCGATCCGGACCGCTGCACGATGTTTATCCAATCGCACGTGCCGCAACATGCCGAGCTCCACCTTTTGCTCTCGATGATTACGCCTCTTGGCTGGCTTGAGCGTGTGCCCACGTACAAGGAGCAGCGCGAAAACATTAAAGAGAAAGATTTGGGCACATACGGATTCCTCGGCTATCCCGTGCTCCAGGCAGCCGACATCATGATCTATAAGGGCGACTTCGTTCCCGTCGGCGAAGACCAGGTTCCACACGTGGAACTCACTCGCGAGATCGCGCGGCGCTTCAACATGTTTTATTCGCTGCGTGGCGGGGTGGCAGTTTTCCCCGAACCGCAGCCGCTCCTTACTCCGGCGGCAAAACTCCCCGGTACCGACGGCCGCAAGATGTCGAAATCGTACGGCAATACGATCATGCTCACCGATCCTGAGCCGGTCGTTCGCCAGAAACTCAAGACCATGGTGACCGATCCCGCGCGCGTCCGGCGAAGCGATCCCGGAAATCCGGATGTGTGCCCGGTTGGCGATCTGCACAAGATTTTTAGCGACCGGGAAATCAACGCCAAGGTGGACGTCGGCTGCCGCTCGGCTGGAATCGGATGCATCGAGTGCAAAGGCTGGGCAGCGGATTCACTAGTGCAAGTTTTGAAACCTATGCAGGAGCGGAGGAAAAAATACGAGGACAATCCGCGCCTCGCCTGGGATATTCTTGAAACAGGCTCAGAGCGGGCACGCAAAGTGGCTTCCGCGACTATGAATGAAGTGCGCGACGCCATGAAGATGTCTTTGGATTACGAGGCACCTCTAACGCTCAAGGAGCGAAGTAGTTGATGGCGCAGGAAGCACGAGTCCACATCGAGGAAAGTCAAAGTGCCGAGCCTCCGCAAAAAACGGGGCAGGATGGGGCACACACGCGAATCGAGACCCTTCCCACAGGGTTGAACAAAGGCACGAGTGACTTCCCTTTCGCCGTCGCTGTTGGCAATGTTTACGAAGGCCCGCTTGATCTGCTGCTCGATCTCGTCCGCAAGCAGGACATCGACATCTACGATATCCCAATCGCCAGAATCACAGCGCAATACCTGGCGTATGTGGAGCGATTGCGCGAGCTAGACGTAAACATCGCCGCTGACTTCATCTACATGGCTTCGGTGCTGATTCACATCAAGTCGAAGATGCTGCTGCCGCGCGATCCTGCGGCTTCGTCCGAAGAACAGGAAGACCCGCGCACCGAGCTGGTGAACCGCCTGCTTGAGCACGAGAAATTCAAAGCCGCGGCGCAAATGCTCATGCAGAAGCAGCAGATCGAAGAAGCAGTGCGCTCGAACCCTGCGATTCGCGAGTTCATAGGCACCGAGGGCACCGAGCCCGAGATTGCCGCCGACGTTATCGATCTGGTGAAAACATTCCAGCAAGTTCTCGAACGTGCCCGATCGCGGCCGATGATTCAAGTAGATGAAGAGACGGTCACGGTCAGCCAGATGATCGAGTACCTACGCCGCCGGCTTTCACTCGAAGATCGCCCGCTGCGCTTGAAGGAATTCCTGCGCAACGTGCAATCGCGCCAGGCCCTCGTGTGCATGTTCCTTGCTTTACTGGAGCTGGTTCGTTTGCAAGCGATCCAGTTGCGCCAGGACCGCCTCTTCGGTGAGATTCTGGTTCGTAAACACGAGGGATTCGATGCAATCATGGCGCAGCAGGCTGTTGTCCGAGACGATTGGCGCTGACGAATATTTGCGTTTAGGAATATGTGTCTCTCGAATCAGCACGAGGTCAGGCCCGAACGGCCGGAATAATTTGGCCCAGGCGTAAGCCCTGGGTGGGCATGCAGCATGAGAGAGAGTCCCAGAGGGACGACAGAAACCATACAAACCGTCGATATGAGTCTTAAACCCAAAATCGAAGCCATCATCTACGCAGCCGAAACGCCGATCACGCTCGACCAGATCATCCAACTGGTCAAAGACTCCTCTGGCATCTCCGACGGAACCGAGCTGCGATCGCAGGTCATGCTTGCGCTCGGCGAACTCAAAGCCGAATACGCCGTCGACGCCCACGGTATTGAAGTCCGCGAGGTCGCCGGCGGATACCGCATGTCCACCAAGCCCGAACAGCACGATCTTGTCCGCTCGTTCGCAAAGAGCCTGAAGCCACCAATCCGTCTTTCACTGCAAGCGCTCGAAACCCTGGCTGTGATCGCCTATAAGCAGCCGATCACTGTTCCTGAAATCAGCGAAATTCGCGGTGTGGATTCAAGCGGAGTAATCGCCACGCTACTCGACCGCAAGCTGATCACGACCTCCGGCCGCAAGGACGTCATCGGCCGCCCCATTCTCTATAAGACCACGAAAGAATTCCTCCTTCGTTTCGGATTGAAAGACGTGCACGAACTCCCCAGCATGGAAGAGTTCGAAAAGCTGGTGGCGGAGTCGTTCCAGAGTGATCTGATGCCCACAGATGAAGTAGGAGAGAGAAAGACGGAACCGCTATCACAAGAGATTACAACTGCAAGTTCAGAGTTCCCGGCAGAAGCGGGACACGTGGAGAACGAAAAGAGTGCGTAACCAATTTACCTGCTTTATTCCCCATCTACTCACAGCGAGTTCCATTGCTGAGGCCACATCGATCATTGAGATTCGCCATGTGTAGAACAGCGAGCGAATCGTAACAGAAGCCAAAACAAACATCCTTCTCCGCTGGCAATTGCTTCCAACTAGCCTGGGTTAACAGTTGCTGGAAAAGATGGACAAACTCCTTAGGGGGTTCCTTCCCGTTTTCAGTTGTGAATGTTGCTACCTCACCCTTCCGCCTTGATGAGACGTACCAGCCTCCGGCTCGCCACGACCGCATAGGCTTAGAAGGACCTATATCCAAATCCCTAATCTCTTGCGAGTCGGCCAGTTCCTTCACTTGTGAGAGCAGTTTCGGGGTCAGAACTCCGCTTCCGCCCTGTACTACGAATTTGTGTTGAAATAGCTTTCTTTCATCTCGGCTGTAGTAATATTCGCCGTTCCGATACACCGAGACTCCAGTCTCATGAAACTGAAGTCCGTGCTTTTCGACGTACAGGATGGCAAGTTCAGGGGAGGGGCCGTCGGAGAAAACCGGGACCCGATAAGGTGAAATGGACCGGAAATACCAAAACGCGACTATCCCAAAGGCGACGGCAAGAGTTAGACCTACGTGCTCTCGAACTGGCCGCCCGCCGAGGTACCAGCTTGCTGGAAACAGAGCGCATCCGGCGCAAACCGTGGAGAAGATTAGAGAGATTCCATACCCAAGTCTTAGTTGTGTTTCTTTCAGCGATCCAGTCGTATCCGGCAGGTTGAGGGCTATCCAAGAATTTATTGCGGGGAAATTTCCCAATTCAAGACGAAAAAACCAATAGAGGCCCAGTACTCCTGCGAGGGCGGCAGTTGCATAGCCGAGTCGCGGACTGATGAACAACAGAGAAACAGCAGCCAATAACATCACAATACAAAGTCCCGGTAATGACCCGGGAGAGCCGAACGATGAGAAGGAACGGATCAACCAGACGCCAAGAAATGCTGTAGAAATGAATAGAACCGCGGCATAGAACCTCGAGTTAAGCGAATAACGCCTGTTTCTCCGTTGCTCCACAATCAGATTTGACACCTGTAAGCTGAAAAGCAGCCATTCTCTTTAGTAACGTTGAAGGGGGCTGGTGCCGCCCATCCTTTACGGTTTTCAAGGGTAGGGCTGAATAGTCCTCTCTGATACCCTTTCCTTAGCATGCCCTCCGAGCGCCTGCAAAAAATCATCGCTGCAGCTGGAATCGCCTCGCGGCGAAATGCTGAGAAGCTCATCGCCTCCGGCGCAGTGTCGGTAAACGGACAAGTCGTCACCGAGCTCGGCACCAAGGCCGACCCTGAGCGCGACCACATCCGCGTAAGCGGCAAGCTGCTGCACGGGGCTGAGCGACACGTTTACCTGCTGATGAACAAGCCCAAGGGATACGTCACGACGGTGAGCGATCCCGAAGGCCGGCCCACCGTGATGGATCTCCTGCGCGGAATTCATGCGCGTGTCTATCCCGTCGGCCGCCTCGATTACGCGAGTGAGGGGCTGCTTCTGCTGACCAACGACGGCGAACTCGCCCACAAGCTGATGAAAGCCGCTTCGCACGTTCCGAAGGTGTATTTGGTGAAGGTCGCCGGCGCTCCTGATGCTGCGGGATTGGAGAAAATTCAACGCGGGTTGTCGATTCCGACGGAAAGCAGATTCTTCGGACCTAAAGGTCCTCGGAACGGCAAGGTGCATAGGGTTGAGGCTGATGGAAAGCATCGAGGTTGGAAGCAAGGGCAACGTGTTCGAACCGCCCCTGCCAAAGTCCGGCTGATCCGCGAAGGCGATAATCCCTGGTATGAACTGACCTTAACAGAAGGCCGCAATCGCCAAATCCGCCGCATGTTCGAAGAAATCGGTCATCACGTCGAAAAAATCAAACGCGTGCGTTATGGTCCGCTGAATCTCGACGTTCCTCCCGGCGAATTCCGCCGGCTTAGTATGGGTGAGGTTGAAAAACTGAAAGCTGCCTCCGCCGGCTGCGAACGTAAGCGCGAGTCTGGTGATCGGTTCTAAATTCTGATACTCATTTTCTTAAGCCTCGTTCTGACAATTCGATCACTGCGCGCATTTACCATAGGAACAATCATCAGCACGGACCACTTAGCCATCCACTTGTATGCCTCTCGAACTCCAAGCCGCTCCCCGCCTCTCCGACTTCCGCCTCACGCTGCGGCTCGCCCTGCCATTGATCATGGCCGAGGTCGGATGGATGAGCATGGGCGTAGTAGACACAATCATGGTTGGCCGCTTGCCCGATAGCGCGATCGCCATTGGCGCAACCGGACTCGGCCAGAGCCTCTATCACATCTTTGCCATCGTCGGCGGAGGCCTACTGCTCGGCATGGATACGTTCGTTGCCCAAGCCTACGGTCGTGAAGACCTGCACGACGCGCGAAACACTTTGCTCAATGGCCTCGTCCTGGCGATTGTGCTCACGCCGATCGTCATGCTCGCCGTAGCCAGCTGGCCCACTCTGATGCAGCGCTTCGGAATCAGCCCTGAACTTGTCGGCCCCATGCGGCCATTCCTGATGGCTTTGAACTGGGGCACGCTTCCCTTGCTCGGCTACTTCGCCCTTCGTCGTTATCTTCAGGCAGTGAACGTAGCCGTGCCCATCATGTTCGCGCTCATCTCGGCGAATATCGTGAACGCATTTGGCGATTGGGTACTCATCTACGGCCATCTCGGATTTCGCCCTCAGGGCATCACCGGCTCAGGCTGGTCAACCTGCATTGCGCGCATCTACATGCTGCTCGTACTCGTGATCGCACTGGTCTGGGTGGAACGCAAACGCGTTGCATCATCCTCGTCGCTGGCAGAACGTCATGTTCCTTTGCGAATCGATCTCACAAAGATCTGGGCGCTGCTGAAGCTCGGCTCACCCGCCGCTGCCCAAATCCTCGTCGAGGTGGGCGCATTCTCTGGTTCCACCGCCTTGTGCGCGAAACTCGGCCCGGTTCCACTTTCTGGACACGAAATCGCGCTCAACTGCGCCGCATTCACCTTTATGGTGCCTTTCGGAATCAGCTCCGCTGCAGCCGTTCGCGTCGGCCAGCAGATAGGTCGCCGCGATCCCGCAGGAGCTAGCCGCGCCGGGTGGTCGGCAATCGCGCTTGGAATCGCGTTTATGGCCTGCGCCGGACTGGTGTTCGCATCAATCCCGAAAGTGATCGCGCGTGCTTTTTCACCCGACCCCGCAGTCGTCCATCTTGGCGCGAGGCTGCTGCTGGTTGCGGCTGCATTTCAACTATTCGATGGCATTCAGGTCGTGACCACCGGCGCACTGCGCGGCGCCGGCGACACCAAGACTCCGATGTTCGCGAACATCATCGCTTATTGGTTCATCGGAATCCCTCTTGGGTCCGTTTTGTGTTTTTATCTCGGCTGGGGCGCGTTTGGCATCTGGGTTGGTCTGTGTATCGGACTAATGATCGTCGGAGCCGTGCTCCTCAGCGCCTGGCGCAACAGGAAATTCGCTGAATTACGTCAATTTCAAGCGGCTGATTGAGCCTTGCAGCCCGCCTCCGGCCTGCGTATCATTCAACCTCATGACCAACGAGAGCCCGCTGCAAAAATTTGCACTTCGCGAGAAGGCGCAACTGATGTCGGCCTCCGAAATGGAGCGCACGCTCCTGCGCCTGGCGCATGAGATCGTTGAAAAAAACGACGGCGTTGAAGGCCTCGGCCTGGTCGGAATCCGCCGCCGCGGAGTGCCCCTCGCAGAGCGCCTGGGCAAGCTCATCGGCCGCATCGAAAGCACGGTAATTCCGGTCGGTGCGCTCGACATTACGTTCTATCGAGACGATCTCTCAACCCTGGGGCCCAAACCAGTCGTGCAGGAAACCAAGCTGAGCTTCGATATTCAGGACAAAAACATCATTCTCGTCGATGACGTCCTCTTCACTGGCCGCACCGTTCGCGCCGCTATGGACGCCTTGTTCTCCCATGGCCGCCCGCGCCGTGTACAGCTCTGTGTATTGATAGATCGCGGCCACCGCGAGCTTCCGATCGAGGCCGCATTCGTCGGCCGCACCGTGCCAACCACGATGCGCGAGGTGATTGAAGTAAAGTTGAACGAAGTCGACGGCATGGAGAAAGTCCTTCTGGTCGAAAAATGAGGACTGAATCAGCACAAACCGTGTGGGTCGGACATTCCTGTCCGACCTGGAAATTGACGATCTGACCAAAGAAGGCTCGGACACGAATGTCCGAGCCACACGTGCAAATGTGACTCGAACAGTTCTGGACAAAGATAGAGATCATTTGATCGAAGCCGCCCGCCAGGCGATGCAGCACGCCCATGCTCCCTATTCGAAATTCAAAGTCGGCGCCGCCCTGCTCACATCAAACGGAGAAACATTCTCCGGCTGCAACGTGGAAAACGCCTCCTATGGCCTCACCAACTGCGCCGAACGCACTGCAATCTTCTCCGCTGTCGCACAATCTGGACCCGGACTAATGATTCAAGCCATCGCAGTTGTAAATAGCCAGGGCGTTCCCTGCTCTCCCTGCGGCGCATGTCGCCAGGTCATCTTCGAATTTGGCCCCGAGGCGATCGTCATCTTCCAAAGCTCCAGCGGCTGGAAGCACAGCCACATCACCGAACTTCTTCCGGAAGGGTTCCGTCTCTTGTGAGCTCGACTCTTCCCGCCTCGCAGCCATTTCGTGCTGTCGATGTAATCACAAAGAAACGCGACGGCCACGAACTCTGTGACTCTGAAATTCAATCCTTTGTCGCCGGATACACGCGAGGCGAGATCCCGGACTACCAGGCCTCCGCTTGGCTCATGAGTGTGGTTTTGCGCGGCATGTCGCGTGCCGAGACTTCGGCCCTGACCAATGCCATGCTGCACTCAGGCGAGGTCCTCGATTTTTCAGAATTTCCCGCCGCGAAAGTTGACAAGCACTCTACCGGAGGCGTGGGCGATAAGACTTCACTCGTCCTCGCACCGCTTGCCGCAGCAGCCGGCATCGTCGTCCCGATGATCAGCGGCCGAGGCCTCGGCTATACCGGCGGCACGCTCGACAAGCTCGAATCCATCCCCGGCTTTAACGTGAATCTCAGCGCCGCAGCGTTTCGTAGCGTGCTCGAAAAATGTGGCTGTTGCATGATCGGCCAGACGGCCGAAATCGCGCCCGCAGATCGCAAGTTGTACGCCTTGCGAGACGTCACCGCCACCGTTGAAAGCCCGTATCTGATCTGCGCGTCCATCATGAGCAAGAAGCTCGCCGAAGGAATCGACGCTCTCGTCCTCGACGTGAAAACTGGCTCGGGCGCTTTCATGAAGAAAGAGGAAGACGCGGTATTTCTTGCTGAACTCATGGTCGAAACCGGCCAGAGAATGAACAAAAGAGTGGTTGCCCTTATTACCGACATGAACCAGCCGCTTGGCAACAATGTTGGCAATGCGCTCGAGGTGATCGAGTGCATCGACGTGCTCCGCGGCCAGGGACCAAACGATTTGCGCGAGTTGTGCCTCGAACTCGCCGGATGGATGCTCTACCTCGGCGGCGCTGCCAACTCCGTTGAAAGCGGAAAGACAAAATCGTATCAGCTGATCCAATCAGGTTTGGCGCTCGAAAAATTCCGCGAGATGGTAAAGCTGCAAGGCGGTGATGTGCGGACAATCGATGATCCATACCTGCTGCCACACGCGAAACACAAGACTGACATCACGAGTTCGTGCAACGGCTTCATCTCCGCAATCGACTGCCAGGCTATAGGCATCGCGTCGGCTCTCGTCGGGGGTGGCCGCGCAAAAAAAGAAGACTCCGTTGATCCCTCAGTCGGTATCGTTATTCACTGCAAACTGGGGAACCCCGTCTCCATTGGCGAACCGCTTTGCACGATACATTACAATTCAGAAACTCAGGCTGCGCGGGCCGCAGCCTTGCTTGAGAAGAGCCTCGTCGTCGCTGACGTCGCGCCGAAGAAAGCGCCTCTCGTGCGCCGCGTGATCGGCGGCACGCATTAGCGGCTTGTGCGGCGACGTGGCGTGTTGCGTCGAAAATAAGTAAGGAGAGCAACAAAATCTTGGGTCGATTCACCGGACTGCTCGGTCTCCTAGCCATGCTCTCCCTCGCATTCCTCTTTTCCGCCAACCGGCGCGCTATCCGTATAAAGACTGTCGCTTGGGGACTGGGTCTTCAGTTTGTCCTTGCAGTCTTCGTTATCAAGATCCAGGCAGGTGAATGGTTGTTTGCCAAAGCTGGCTACTGGGCCAAGCACCTGCTCGACTTCTCCTACTACGGCTCTGAATTCGTCTTCGGCGAAATCGGCAAGCAACACTCGTCGCTCGGTCTCGTCTTTGCCTTTCAGGTCCTTCCGACAATTATTTTTATCGCTTCGTTTTTCGCCGTCCTCTATCACCTCGGAGTCATGCAACTCATTATTCGCGCCGGTGCATGGATCATGACCAAGGTGATGGGAGCCAGCGGCGCCGAGTCGCTCAACATTGCCGCCAGCATTTTCATGGGACAAACCGAGGCCCCGCTCACCATCCGCCCATTTCTCCCCGAGCTCACGCAGTCCGAACTCATGACCGTAATGACCAGCGGCATGGCGCACATTTCCGGCGGCATGATGGCCGCTTACATCGCCGTCGGTGGGGCTGACGCAAAACATTTGCTCACGGCTGTACTCATGACCGCCCCCGGCACCCTGCTCATATCCAAGATTCTCGTCCCGGAAACCGAGAACCCGCTCACCGCCGGCCGCGTCGAAATGCCCGAGATGGAGAAGGAGTCGAACATTCTAGGCGCAATCGCTCGTGGCACAATCGATGGCCTTCATCTTGCGCTGAACGTTGGCGCGATGCTGATCACCTTCATCGCGCTCATGGCCCTCGTCAATGCGATCATGGGCTACATCCATATTTATGTTTCCTGGTTTCCCTACAGCCTGCAGCAAGTCTTTGGCTGGATATTCGCCCCCGTGGCTTGGCTGATCGGCATTCGCTGGCATGATGCGGCCGCAATCGGCGACCTGCTCGGCACTCGCATGGTCATCAATGAATTTGTTGCCTTCGCAAAACTTGGCACGATTAAGCAGACTCTTGATCCTCGCTCCTTCACCATCGCCACCTTCGCTCTTTGCGGCTTCGCTAACTTCAGCTCAATAGGAATTCAGATCGGCGGCATCGGCGCGCTCGCTCCCAACCGGCGCGGCGATCTCGCCCGTCTCGGGCTTCGCGCCATGCTCGCCGGAACGATGGCCAACCTGATGTCGGCTTCAATTGCCGGAATCCTTATTTCTTAACCTACAACTAGAAAGTTGCTTTCTTTCTGTAACATAAACGCCCTCATCCATTGGAAAATAAATTTGCTTGACTCTTAGTGTTATAGTTATGTATAACACCACTGAACGGATCCCCAACCGAAGTTGCTGGAAAGATCTTTTGAACGGGGAAACCAGATACCTCAGGAGAATCCCACCATGAAATCTCTTCGTTTGGTGCTGTTAGCTCTGCTACTCTCGCTCGTGACTACAGCTTTCGCACAGTCCGATGCGAAAAAATCCTTCGACACAATGAAAACCTTAGCTGGCACTTGGGAAGGCCGTGCCACACTTGATCCGCCAGACACCAGTATGGGAAACAACTCCCTTACGCAGGTCTCATTACGCGTCACCTCAAGAGGAAATGCGATCGTGCACGAGATGGGAGAATTCGACAAGATGAAAGACCCCACCAAATACGATCATCCTGTCACCATGCTTTATTTGGACGAGGGCCGCCTGCTCCTGACGCACTACTGCGACGCGGGTAATCGCCCACGCATGGTCGCCAAAGCTTCGCCGGATGGAAATACCATTGATTTCGATTTCCTCGACGTCGCCGGCCCCACGCAGTATGGGCACATGCAACATGCCAAATTCACCATCATCGATGCGAATCATCACACCGAGGATTGGACCTTTCTGATGCCCGGCGACAAGTTGATGCGCGGCCACATCGACTTGCAACGGACAAAGTGACAAAAGCTCTGAGGCACCTTGGAAAACAGGATGGACCGTGAGTGGAATGACAATCAGCCGATTTACCGCCAGCTTCGCGACCGGGTTGTGGCGATGATACTCGACGGCGTACTCAAAGAAGGCGATCCACTGCCTTCGGTACGTACGGTGGCAACGGATTACCGTGTCAATCCTCTCACGGTGCTCAAGGGGTATCAGGAACTAGTGGACGAAGAACTGGTTGAGAAAAAGCGCGGTTTGGGCATGTTCGTGAAAGAGGGGGCGCGCAATCTTCTGCTCACAGGCGAGAGAGAGAAGTTTCTTTCTGAGGAATGGCCCCGCATCCGCGCTACCATTCAGCGACTTGGCCTCAAGCCTGAAGAATTACTGGATGGCGCCAAGCCGCGTCCCAAATCGGAGCAGGAGGACGAATGAAATCATGCCGGTGATAGAGGCGCGAGGACTTCGCAAGACATTTGGCACTACGATGGCGCTCGACGGCGTCGATTTGCGCGTGGAAGAAGGTCGCATTCTTGGCCTGATCGGACCGAATGTAGCGGGCAAGACCACAGCGCTCAGCGCCATCATGGGCCTGACCCCGCATGAGGGAGAACTCAAAGTACTCGGACGAAATCCGTGGAAGGAACGGGATCAACTCATGCATGACGTTTGCTTCATCGCTGATGTCGCGATCCTGCCGCGCTGGCTGCGTGTTTCCCAGGCGCTTGATTTTGTCGCCGGAATACACCCGCGGTTTGATCGCGCGAAAGCAGAGGGATTTCTTGCAAAGACGTCCATCCGGCACACAAGCAAGGTCAGGGAGTTATCCAAAGGCATGGTGGTACAGCTGCATCTCTCGCTGGTTATGGCTATTGATGCGCGACTATTGGTACTCGACGAGCCAACTCTTGGCCTGGACATCCTCTACCGCAAACAGTTTTACGATTCCCTGCTGAATGATTATTTCGATCGCACCCGCACCATCCTGGTGACCACGCATCAGGTCGAAGAAGTCGAGCACGTTCTTACCGATCTCATGTTCATCAACGGCGGGCGAATCGCACTGAGTTGCACGATGGAGGATTTCGAACTTCGCTACACAGAAGTGACCGTCCGTCAACAAAGCATCGCCGAGGCGCGCGCTTTACGTCCTATTCAGGAGCGCCAAATGCTCGGGCGGACAATCATGCTATTCGAAGGCATACAACGTGAAAAGCTCGCTGGACTCGGCGACGTGCGTACGCCCAGCATCGCTGATCTGTTTGTTGCTCTGATCGGCAACAACAACGCGGCAGCACAAGGAGCAGCATGATGAACACTCAATCCATGTCCGATTCTCGTGTTACTCCACAAGTGATGGCACCCGCGGCAGTCTCCTGGAGTCAGTCGTTCTACTGGTCAGTGCGCCGCGAGCTGTGGGAGAACCGTTCCATTTATCTCGCTCCACTCACGGTTGCTGGACTTTTTCTCATCGGTTTTACCATCAACCTGATCAGGCTTCGGCAGAAATTTCAAAGTACATTGGCCGCAGCTGAACAGCACCCGCACGATCTACTGACGACACGCTACGAACTGGCGGCCGCTTTGATCATGGGAACCGCACTCATCGTCGGAATCTTCTACTCCCTTGATGCGCTATACGGCGAACGGCGCGACCGCAGTATCCTTTTCTGGAAATCGCTTCCGATCTCCGATCTTACGGCAGTGCTCTCGAAGGTCGCTGTTCCCTTGGTCATTCTTCCCCTTGTGAGTTTCGTAATAACGATCACTACACAGTTCTTCATGCTTCTGATAAGCACTGTGGTACTGGCCGGAAGCGGCGTGAACATGGGGAACTTGTGGACGGAGGCCTCATTCTTCAAAGTCTCGCTGATAATTCTGTACCACCTGCTCACAGTACACGGCCTGTGGTACGCGCCGCTTTATGGCTGGTTCTTTATGGTTTCTGCCTGGGCTTCACGCGCGCCGTTCATATGGGCCTTCTTACCGCCATTCGTGATTTCTATGGTGGAGAAGATCACCTTCGGTACTCCGCATTTTGCGTCCTTCCTTCTGTCTCGCCTAGCTGGGCCTCCGGCTCCCGTCTCAATGGCTCCGGGCGTGCACATGGATATCATGGCGGAGCTAATTCCTGTCAACTTTTTCAGCCAGCCTGGACTCTGGACCGGACTACTCGTCGCCGCCATCTTTGTCGCTATTGCGATTCGCCTGCGCCGATATCGCGGCCCGATCTGACCCACCACTTGATCTATCGCAATTGTCGGATGCCGCGACATTTTTGATTAGTCTTGATATCAGTGCTCGATTTCTCGAAGTCGCCACAACGCAATGATTCCGAGCACGGCAAGATTGGGGAACAGCAACGGAGCCATCGGCGGCGCTCCATAAATAAAGTTGTCGAACGGGTGAATGGATGGCCCGCGCAAATTCGCTTCCGCGTGCAACACAAATCCCCAAGCGCCAGTCCCCGCTTCTACGAATAAGATCGCCGCGCTAATTTCCAGGTATCGTGGCGCTACTTGTGAGATCAGGGGCATTGTGAGAAAACCAACGGCAAGCGCGCTCGCCACAACCGGAACCCACTCCAGGCCATCGAAAAAACCGTTCCCGGCATGATCGGCCAGGCTGAAAACAAAATTCCCGACAAATCCACCTAGCGCGAAGAGGAGCACCCATTGCGCCCACTCACGCGCCTGGTCGTCGACCATTCGGTTCATGATGAGTAACAATCCAAGTCCGGTATAGGCCAGCGGAGCCGCAAATGGGGCGGAATAGGTCAGGCTCCGCAGTGTCCGTTCGTAAAAGAACTGACTCTGCAGATGAAGGATCACTCCTGTCAATCCAACTAACACTGCCAACCCGCCAACCACATGCCCGGTAATCTTCCAGAGCAACGGATGTCGGCTACGCACTAGCAGCACAAGCAGCAGTGCGAGAGATGCCACAGCAGAGAAGATTAACGGAACGTATTCGGCTCGACTTCGAAACTGATTTACCGAATGCGCCAGATAGATGTCGAAGGTCAGGAAACCAATGTTTGAGATGACAAAAGTTTCGACCCAGACTTGCGGGCGTGCCCACCACTTTTCACTTGCCTCGCCCATGCTGCCTCCTCAGCTCTGCAGCCATCGCCTGTAGTTGGACCATCTTCTGCAGCATCGGGTAGTTTCCATGCCACTGCACGAAGTCGGCGCCGCCCATGAATGCACCGTGTTTACTGGTGCGTCCGTCGTAGTGCCAGAAATCGAAATAGACGAAATCAATTGGATGCGAAAATGGAGGCCCGGCAAGCACGCCATCTTTCCGCAATCCATTCACTAAGTCCTGCGCGGCGCGGACACGCTGGTTTGTCGTCTCAACTACTTTTTCCGCTTGTGCATAGACTCGCTCGATTAGGGCTGGCGTGTGGCACTGTGAGCAGATCTCTTTCATCTTCGCCTGCGCAGTTGCGTAGTTCGGCCGCTTGTCGCTGATTGCATTCGCAAGATAGTACGAGAGGCGATCGGATGGATCATGCGTAATCCCTACCCCGTTGATGCCGCTCATGTGGCACGTCGCACAGGTCGGAACGAACATATCGCGCGTAGTGAGAGATTTTGGCAGTGCGTCCAGGTTCAACAGGTGCTCTTGCGCCTGGAACATTACCCCGTGCTTCGATTCCTCGTATATCTCAATCTGTGAATGGTCGGGTCCCATGTGGCATTGCGCGCAGGTGCTCGGCAGACGCGCGATTCGCACAGAACTGGTATGGCGTGTGTGACATGCCGTGCAGGTACCGATTGTGCCGTCGGCGTTCGGCTTACCCACGCTGTGGCATTGCTCGCATCCACTGGTCATTGCTGAACCGCCCTCGAGCTGCGCAAATGGATGTGGCGGCCGGCGAGTTCCTCCCGGCTGATAAGTCTCGGAGAAATTCACCTGCTCAGGTGTCAACCCTTTCTCGCCGTAAATCGCCGCCCAGGCCGGCGCGGCGTGGCGGCTGCGGACAAATTGCTGGTAGATGCCCTCGTGGCATGACCGGCAGTTCCCTGCGGTCAATCGCATGGCGATCACAAATCCGTGATGGTCCTTCTTCTCCTGCCCAGCAGCGGGTTGATGACATTCGAGGCAATTCACGCCCCTCTGCGCGTGCATACTCGTTTCGTATTCGTGAACTACCGAATAAGTTGTTCGGGAATGGCATTGCGCGCATTTACCTGTGGCTTTGATCAACTCAGCGCTTGGTTGTTCGGTCTCGCTTTTAGGCCGTTCGCGATTGAGAAGAAAGGCTGCCAGAACCAATGCGAAGGCAATCACCACCGCCAGAAACACCGTCCGAAAGGTCATCCTTTCTCCTTG